>JAEEGK010001625.1_pt1 | contig 56408 bp, 48 predicted proteins | sample 8958771 | NCBI WGS metagenome assembly JAEEGK01 (sample SAMN16246547, study PRJNA631951) | gut metagenome | biome: gut microbiome; feature: rumen; material: SC-attached | host: Bos | place: Iran: Karaj | collected 2018-10 | reverse complement strand
GAGAGTTTGAAATCTATCGTGAGCGTGAAATGCGCATGCTGGAAAGCGACTTCGACAAGGCAGTCAAGGCGCTATTGGATAATAAGGAGGATAAAGATAATAATTGATAAATATATGAGGAAGTTTTTTTTGTTATTCCTGATGTTTCTTCCACTGATGAGCTATTGCCAGACAGAGCAGGAGAAGTACTACATTTATAATATTGTATCATTCGAAGGTGAATTTACTAAAGAGAATTTCAAGGTGTATTATGATGATGGCGTAGAGGTAAAGAGGCTCCGTAATGATAAAGGAGAGAAAGCAAGATTCTCAACTCCTGCCGGAGCTCTGATGTATTTTATATCTCAAGGCTGGGAAATGTACCTCAATGGTTCGACATCCAAAGGGGCATCCTATCAAGGAACAGGAGGATCTACGACAAGTTCTTATTGGATTCTCCGCAAGCCCTGCACCAAAGCAGAATTCGAAGAGGCTGTAGAAAAGGCAAAAAAGAAATAATGGAAATAATTGGTATTTGTATTTCGGCGATAAGTATACTTGTTGCAGTAGGTATAGCCTGTTGGACAAGTAGGAGCAGTGCGAAAGATACTGCCAGACAGATTGCTGCTATAGAGGAAAGTACAAGTCGGCAAATAGAGAGCTTAAAAGATTTGGAAAAACTCCAGATAGAAATTACATCAATGACACTTGAAAGAGAATTATGGAACTCGAGACAAGCGATTCAACAAGCCTCAAAAAAGTTTTTTGACGATGCCAACGATCATTTTTCTTTGATGGGTATGCCATATAATGAAGCAGTTTCAAAGATGTATGATAGAAATGAGAAAAAACGCGACCTTAACTATCAACAAGAGTATTACGATAAACAAGCAAAGTTTTTAAAAACCAGTCTTCAGCGATTGGAAAAAATAAAAAAAGACTTGGCTATAAATTGAATTCTCATTTATGGAAGAGTGGAAAGAATATAAGCTGGGTGATGTCTGCACAATAGTTGGCAGGATTGGCTTTCGTGGTTATACTACGGATGACCTGACAAACAATCCTAAAGACGGGGCCATAACACTTAGCCCAACGAATATAGTACAGGGTGAAATAGACTTGTCTAAACCTACCTACATTAAATGGCCCAAATATTACGAATCTCCAGAGATAATGCTTAATTCTGGTGATATTGTATTGGTTAAGACAGGTTCCTCAATTGGTCGGACTGCTTATATTCGGAGAATAGATCATCCAATGACACTAAATCCTCAGTTCGTTGTGCTCAAAAATATAAATATTAATCCGATATTCTTAGCTTATGTGGTAAAAACTCCACATTTCCAGGCACTATTGAAAACAATTACAGTCGGAAGTGCGATACCTACACTTTCACAAAAGAATTTGGGTAATTTGAAGATTCATATTCCCAATAAGCAATACCAATTTAAGGTTGCGTCTTTACTCAAATCCCTTGATGACAAAATCGAGGTGAATAGGCGGATAAATAACAATTTAGAGCAACAGGCACAGGCTTTGTTCAAATCTTGGTTTGTGGATTTTGAGCCATTCAAAGATCAGTTTTTCGTAGAATCAGAATTTGGCATGATTCCGCAAGGTTGGAAAGTTGCTACTTTAGGTGAAATAGGAGAAGTTGTAGGAGGAAGTACACCATCTAAAGCCAAGCCTGAGTACTATACAGATCATGGAATAGCTTGGTTAACACCTAAAGATTTGTCCGTTTCGAATGCAAAATTTACTGCAAAGGGTGAATTTGATATTACACAGGAAGGTTATGATAGTTGCAGTACGAAGCTTATGCCTAAAGGAACCGTTCTATTTAGTTCACGTGCGCCAATCGGTTATATTACTATAGCTAAGAATGATATCTGTACCAATCAAGGTTTTAAGTCTGTTGTACCTAAATATGCCGGAACAGCATTTATTTATTGCTATTTAAAATCGGCAACTCCTGATATTGAAAACAAAGCTACAGGATCTACATTTAAAGAAGCATCAGGCTCTTTTATGAAATCGCTTCAATTGATAATTGCTCCTAAAGACATAATGAATGCCTTTGAGGAATGTTTGAAACCATTATTTGCTGAGCAGAAATGTGTAGAAGACGAATCACGTCGCCTTGCAGAATTACGCGATTCTCTTCTCCCACGCTTAATGTCTGGGGAACTTAGTGTTAAGGACATAAAAGAATAAAAGATATGGAAATCATATTTATGATATTAACTATTGGATTCTGGATAATAATAGGATTATTACCAGTACTTAGTATCATATTTATGGTTTATGCATATTATGACAATAGAAAGGAAGAGAAACTTAATGAGTATAAACGTTTGTATTGGTTCGTTTCAGATGAATATTACAAGTTTTGTTCTGACAATAATTATCTCAATGAATCAAAAGCCTTGAGAAAATTCTTCTCGGATAAGACATTATACGAGAAAGCTCTGAGTTTGAAGCAAAATAGAGAATTTGAATCTGAAAATTATACTCAATACGCGATTACACGTTTTGAAAAAGAAGAAATAAAGAAGAAAAGACAATATTCATATCAATATGAGAAACTGATTTATGAGATTTTTTCTCCTTTTGCGGTATACATTTCCGATGATAAATGGATTTTAAATCGTGGAATATCATCTACAGAGATAATAGATAAAATTGGAGAATATCTTTGCATAGATTTAGTAGAGTCAGTTCGGCTATTTGAAGAATTTATAGAAAATGGCTTAATTCAGAAAACAAGATTTGACGATATATATGTTCTTGGCTATATCTTGTATCATTGGGATTGTGTTTATGAAAATGATTGGAGTTTCTCAAAATGGATGACATTTAAGAGAAATCATATATATAGAAAAGTGAGTCTTGATAGTTTTATAGAAAAATTTGGATCATATGATGTAGTAAATCAGGACTATAAATGGTATGTTAGATTCGGAGAATCTCGTAATTATATTATTGATATATTAATTGATAATCAGAAAATAATAGATATTATCTATTCATGGGATAGAACTAAGGGGAAAAGAGTTTATGATTATGAATTTGGTCGTGACAATAGTGAGGAAACAAAGAACAAGATTGTGATGTTTATCGAAGAAAATAGTCGATATCTATATGTTGAATCAGGCTTAAAGTTTAGTTTAAATTATGATTATCAAAGATTTAAAAACGATAATTCGAAGCAGAAGTAATTATGATTAATAGTTTTTTTTCAGCATTAATAGCCATTTTCTTCCTGGGAAAATCAACGAAGGAAGTTGAAGAGAAAACAAGTAATTCCAGTTGGTTTCGTACGTCAGTATACTTTTTACTGACCATCATTTTTGGCATTGTTTTTTATAAAAGCTATCAGGTTAGAACGGTTGTAAACAAGATAGATATTAAGACTTTGTATGGAATAGAAGATTCTTTGCATCATCCTTTAGACACAATAAAGAATGTTTGTATTTACAACAATTTCGAGACATTGGGATCATATTACAACCAGTATTTTGAAATAGCCGAAAATGACACTAATTATAATGCAACAGGAGGTTTCGGAATAAAAATTGCATTTGCAGAAAATGCTGAGGGCGTCTTTCTGGAAAGAGATCGTTTGTCAGATGAATTAAAAAGAGATATTGAAAATCAGACTGGCAAGGCAATCAATTCGCATAAGGGATCCGTCTATGCCTTTGAATTCTTTTCAACTAATATCCCTAGCCTTATACATTTTTATCCCGCAATAAGATATGATAATCCTACCCCCAAAACAGATTCTTTTTATTCAACGATTGAAATAGTTGGGAATATTAGTGATATTGATCCCAAAGGAAGAATTGTAATATCCAAATCTAATCCATCCGAAGGATTCTTTGCTGATGGTTTGTTATACCAGAAGACGTTGGTCTTCCATGATGATTTCTTTAGAAAAGCACTAAAATCATTTCCATTGGGAATGCCAAATTCTCTTGTCAATGAAATGAATATTTTCACGGCAGGTGATTTGTCTCAATATACATATTGTATTGAATTGAATTCAGACATGTATGTCGATAGTTTGGAAATCGTTTACAATGTTCCCATTGAGATTTCTAATCAGAGTGAAAAAATAATCACGTATGCAAATGGCTTTGGTATATCAGATGGAGATTTCCTAAATAAGGAAGTTGGTAGTCAGCCTATGATGTTTTTGGTCAAGCTACCTTCAATGGCAAATCTGCAACAGATTCGATCTCTATTGTTAACGGCAATAGTGACGGCTCTGTTTACTTTGTTTTGTACAAACCTTTTCTATCGTATTAGAAAATATGCGATGGAATACAAAAGCAATCATGCTTTAAATATTTCTAAAGGTGTGATGTCTTTCAAGACGTTTTTAATTATCTTTGTTCTTTTACTGTTAATTTTCATCCTCTTTTTTGTATTAATGTCAGCATTAGGATATGTGTTCCTAGTAGAGAATGAACATTTCAGATGGACTATTGTAAGAAATGTCGGGCTATCAATTTTAATCTTTTCAGCGATTATATTTTCTATATATAAATTTGCCAAGACTCCCCCTTCAAAGAAAAGTAAAAAGAAAGAATCAAATGACACAAAGAATAAATGATATGGAAATAAAGGAAGAAATACTCGATGATATGATTGAAAAAGCTAAGGATGTGAATGCTATACTCTATACTGTGCCAGTCGCAGAATATAAAGGTTGGAGAGTAAGGGTTTGTATCGAGAGAGGTGAAGGAACTAAGATGAAAGGAATAAGATATGAGCAATAATGCTTAATTAAAGCAAAAAACGAGTGCTAACTGTAGATAATACGAATTAATTATATATCTTTGCAAAAAAATATGGAATATGACATATCTGAATCAGTTTCACAAAGAGGCGATGGAGCGTACGATGAAGAAAATCGTAGAATTCAAGAAGTCTCCGATGAACTCCAAAGACTTTGCCGACTACATGAGGAGAAATCTGGAAATGGCAAAGCAAATGGAAATCGCTTCGAAATAGAGCAACGTGTTGCTGAGCAATACGCTAAGGAACATGGCATGTGGATTCCTATGGACAACGTTTTTGACTTAGGAACCCCTCATGATTGATACCTATATGGCTGCCTTAGGTTTTGAAAAAGATGGTGAAACTGGACATTTTAAAAGCGAACTGTATCGTGTATGGGATGTGGTTCCCCGAAACGTGTTAGTAGATAAAGATGGCGATATGTATGTTGTGGATGCAGAGATTGTTAAGATAAAAACCTGAGATATGAGCAAGAATCCCGTTGACGAGAACTTCTACGAGCAGGCGCTGATAGAGCTGTTTCAGCAGATGGGCTATCAGTATGAGTATGGTCCGGATGTGGAGCGTGACTATAGAGACCCGTTCTATGCTGAGGATCTGAAGAAAGGACTGCGCAGGATGAACCCCATGATGAGTGAGGATGTGCTGGAGGAGGCCTTCCGACTGGTGACCCATGTGAATGAGGGTACGCTGGAACAGCGCAACGAGCAGCTGATGGACTATATCCAGAGCGGCGTGGAGGTGAAATACTCTGAAAACGGGCGATCAAAGACTGCTCTGGTAAAACTGGTGAACTTCAGCGAGCCATTGCAGAACGACTTCAAGGTTGCGAATCAGTGGACTGTGATTGAGCATGAGAAGATTCGCTGCGATATGGTGGTGTTTGTCAACGGTCTGCCTATGGTGGTGATAGAACTGAAATCACCATCGAACGAAGGGGTAGAGGAAGAGGATGCTTATACCCAGATCAAACAATATCAGCAGAAATGCCCGAGCCTGTTTGTGTATAATGCCTTCAGCGTGACCAGCGATATGCTGCTTTCGAAGGCTGGCACCATCACCGCCAAGGAGAACCGCTTTATGGAGTGGAAGAGCGTTGACGGTAAGAGTGAAACAAATGAAGTGGCTGACTATCCGACCTTTTTCCATGGTATCTTTGAGAAAGCCAGACTGATAGATATCCTGCAGAACTTTGAGTGCTTTGACCATAAGGATGGGCGCATGGCCAAGATTATGGCCGCCTATCACCAGTATTTCGCTGTGAACAAGGCAGTGACGCATACCCATACCGCAGTGGGTGGTGACGGAAAGATAGGTGTGTTCTGGCATACGCAAGGCTCAGGCAAGAGTCTGTCGATGGTGTTTTATGTGCACAGGCTGATACAGGAGTTCCCTGAATGTACCATCGTGGTGGTGACGGATAGAAACGATCTTGACCAGCAGCTGTATGAGCAGTTTGCAGGCTGTCAGAAGTTTCTGCGCCAGGAGCCTCAGCGTGTGGGCTTTGACCTGAATGCACAGGGTAAACTGACAAAAACCGCAGGACGCGAAGATCTGGTGCGTAAACTGAAGGATCTGCAGACGGGTGGCATTATCTTTACCACTATCCAGAAGTTTGAGGAAGGCACGGGATTGCTTTCTGACAGACATAACATCATCGTTATTACCGATGAGGCCCACCGTTCACAATACGGAGAAGAGCATTGGGATGTGAAGGCCGAAAAGATGAAGAAAGGCTACGCCCTGCTGATGCGTGAGGCCCTACCTAATGCCTCGTTTATCGGATTCACGGGTACGCCCATCTCTCAGCGCGACAGAGACACCAAGGAGGTGTTTGGCGATTATATCGATGTCTACGATATGACACAGGCAGTGGCTGATGGTGCCACGAAGCCCGTATATTATGAGAGTCGTGTGATCAATCTGAACCTGAACGAAGAGGCGCTGAAGAAACTCGATGAGGAGTTTGACCTCCTGGCAGAAGAGGGTGCCACAGAGGAGCAGATCAATAAGGTGCGCAGGGATAACAGCGGACTGAAAGAAATACTCTGTCATCCTGACACGATAGCCAGTCTGTGTAAGGACATTGTGCAGCACTATGAGGAGAACCGCCAGTATGAACTGACGGGTAAGGCGATGATTGTGGCCTATAACAAGGAGGCTGCGGTGAAAATCTATCGCAAGCTGCTGGAGTTGCGTCCTCAGTGGGTAGACAAGATGCATGTGGTGGCCAGTGCTGCCAATACGGACAACCCTGATTGGGCCGATGTGATCCAGCCAAAGAAGAACCGCGAATATGCAGCCCTGTTCAAGGAGGACAACTCACCGATGAAGATAGCAATCGTGGTGGATATGTGGCTGACGGGATTTGATGTGCCCAGCCTCGCCACGATGTATGTCTACAAGCCTATGAAGGATCATAACCTGATGCAGGCCATTGCCCGTGTGAACCGTGTGTTCCCAGAAAAGGAGGGTGGACTGATTGTGGACTATGTAGGCATCGCCCAGGCTTTGAAACAGGCTATGCAGGACTATACCAGCCGTGACCGCAAGCAGTTTGGTGATCCGGATATTGCGAAGACGGCCAAGGTGAAGTTCCAGGAGAAGATGGAAATCTGTCGTGACCTGTTGCACGGCTTCGACTATACGAACTTCTACACAGGCACAGACTCCGGTCGCTCGATGTTGATCAGGGGTGGCCTGAACTTTATGCTGGCGCCAGAGCGTGAAGGAAAAAGAAAGGATTTTATCAAGGAAAGTCAGCTGCTGCACAATGCGTTGACGCTCTGCCGATCGCTCGTTCCTCAGCAAGAGAAATTAGAGGCTGCCTTCATGGATGCCGTGAGGGTGCTGCTGATTCGCTTTACCCAAAGTCATAGCCCTATTTCAAGAAAAGACATCAATGAAAGGATAGCCAGCCTGCTGGAGCAGAGCATCCAGAGCACAGGCGTTGTCAAACTGACCACTGAAAGAGAGTTCTCGCTCTTCGACGAAGGCTTTATTCAGGAGCTGAAGAAGATGAAGGAAAAGAATCTGGCTGTGCAGCTGCTGGAACGTCTGGTGAAAGAGCAGATCCGGAAGTATGAGCGCACAAATATTGTGCAGAGTCTGAAGTTCAGCGAGATGATGAATAATGCCCTTTCGAACTATCTGAAAGGTATGCTCACCAATGAAGAGGTGATTGAAGAGCTGCTGAGAATGGCTGCTGAGATAAAGAAGACCGAAGAAGAGGGTAATGAGTTGGGGCTGAATGCTGAGGAGAAAGCCTTCTATGATGCCCTGACATCGCCAGAAGGCATCAAAGAGGCCTACAGCAATGAGGAGTTTATTGCACTGACGAAGGAGCTCACCGAACAGCTTCGCAAGAACCGTACCATCGACTGGAATAAGAAAGAGTCAGCCCGAGCCAAGATGCGTGTGTTGGTGAAGCGACTTCTGAAAAAATATAAATATCCTCCCGAGGGTCAGGAGCAGGCTCTGAGAACGGTGATGGCCCAGTGTAATAAGTGGGCAGATGATGAGGATAACTTTGATACGGTTGAAATGGCCAAGGAAGTGGCTAACGAACTGGCAGAAGATGGAAAAACCATTATTCAGCATATCACCATCCAGAATCATTTCCACAAGACGGTGAAGAAGGTCGTCAACAGAGATACACGTCTTATACCGCCAGGATCTTTGCTCGAAGACGTTGAGGAAGACAATGAGGTCCGGAAACTCATCCATAATATGATGGAACTATATGAGGGAACGACCATCTTGAAGATCACGGCTGAATGCCAAAAGGAATTCGGAGAGAAATACTTCAGCATGAGTCGTAAGGAGTGGCATCACCTGATAGGTGACTATGTCAGGGATGTGACGGAAAGACCAGAATTAAAGGATGATGAGGCGTTCAGATACTCTTTAGCAGGATAAATTGATAAAATAAATATTGTTAATCGCTTTGGGGTGTGGAGGAAATTATTTACCTTTGCAGCCATAAAGATTTTTTAGGACTAAAAGCTTGACAGCTTTTCTCGCTGACTTAGACCGCTAATCAAGTAAACCACGGGAAGAAACAGTTGCCAGCTTGCGCTCCGGCGTGAGTACTGGCAGTATGTTCGTGGTTAAACTGTAGCGGTCTAAAGTCTGGCATCTGCCTTGCTCACGCTTTTAGAACTAATGACAAGAAACCAACACCAAGACCATGAGGATTTTTAATAGATATTATTAGTATTAACAAAAAATGGATTAAAAGAATCATGGATCAAACAGAACAGACACCGCCGAAGAGCGGCGGTATTCAGAACATCTACTATGGAACAGTTCAGAAGGTGGTTAACGTGCATCGCAGAATAAACATCAATAAAAACAAGTTTGAGAAACCCGTGGGGGCTGTTGTTTTGCCCGGTTTTGGGAAAAATACAAAAAACTTTATTGATATAAAGAAAAGAGCAGAGAATGGAGAAGAAAAATAAGAAGGCCAAGCCGGAAAAGCCGGTGACAGTACACATCACCAACCACAACAAGTTTGAGAAAGGTGTCGGGGCGTTTATCACGAACCTGAACCATCTGACCATCGTGATGGACAGCGAGGGCAACATGAAGCTGGATGCCAACCAGGTGCCTGTAATGCCGCATACGGATGTGGATACGGAGGAAAAGCAGCCGGAAGAAGATGATTCGCCAGACTTGATAGAAAGGCTAAAGCCGATATTCTTCAACAACGAAGATAATGTTAAGCTCTTCTTGAAAGAGATAAACGGTATGAAGCAAAAGGATATTACTGACCTTGTGAACAAGTGGGTGGATGAAAAGCGGATTTCTGACTATGGGAATAGCCGAAAAGGAGATTTGTGGAGTATTCTCAAAGATGCAGGGTTATACGCAAAATCCAGACAGAACTGGTGCAGGAGAGTTTTTTAGCTCTCCTTTATTTTATGCCTTAAATCGATATTTCTAAAACCAAAAGTTTACGGTTTTAGTTTATAAAAGTTTATAGTTGTTTATAGTGGTTTACGCCCTTCTTCTTTTTGCTTATTTCCCTTCATAGGGCCATGATTTGTGCCTAACTTTGCGGTGTGTTTAATCAAAATAACATCGCAAATGCAACAGATTTTTAAAATCGAGGAGATGACTCCTTTGGTGGAGATTCAGCCAAAGGCAGGCAGTCCGAATCAGGACCCCCTCAAGAAAGTGGAAATGAATCTGACAGACGGAATTAACACTGTCCGCGCCGAGGCGTTCGGACGCGTGGCAGAGCGGATCGCCAATCTGGTGAAGCCCTACACGAATCAGGAGTTCGTGGGTGAACTGGCAACGGTAGACTTTACACTGGAGCGTCGCGAGGGCAAGGCCCGCGAGGACGGCTCGAAGACCTGGTTTATGTCGTTTAAGGTGAACGACTTCGCATTTATCAAGGACATCGTAAAGACATTCTAGGCTATGGAGAGACAATTGGATTTTTCGAAGCACAAGACCCAGGAGCTGACACTGGAGGATCTGTCGAGGACTTATATTGAGGATTACCCCAACGGTCAGCCGGTGGGCGGTATCTATCACTTTGCGCTGATCCAGGAGATCCTGAAGAAACTGGAGGCGGCAGGCCTGAAGCCTGAGGTGCAGCAGATTACGGCAGCCGACAACGGCGACCGCCAGCGTCCGGGCGTGACCATCTATAAGGAGGCGGAAGCCCAGTATGGAGTGGGGTCGTTTGAGAGCCATGCCCTCAGGCGTGTGTACGCGATCATCAATGTAAAGGACTTTGCGGATAAGGACACGGACTACAACTGTGCGATATCCTATCATCAGAAGGCCATCTCAGTAGGCTTCGGTCCTCAGGTGAGGGTTTGCTCGAACATGATGATCATGGGTGCCCGCTATTTCGTCTCGACGAGTTGCATGGGCGGTATCCTGGAACGACAGGAGAACATGAAGCACGTGGGTGAGCTGCTCGACCATTGCGACGACCTGATAGGCGGGTTCTCGACGAGCGTGGTGGAATGGCGCGAACGGCTGGCGCAGTTGTCGCAGACCAGTCTGGAGGTGAACCAGTGCCGCGTGATCTTCGGACGCCTGATGGAGGAACGCATCAAGTATGACACACAGGACAAGAACCTGCATACGAAGATGATCTATCCGCTGAACGACACGTTTATCAAGCGTGCCTACGAGCGCTATCTGGCGTTAATATCGCAGTCGGAGAACCAGCAGATTACTGCCTGGGCACTCTACAACATCCTGAATGAAGATCTGAAGCCGAGCAAGGTGGACATGCCGCTGCTGCAGCCTCAGATGGTTCGACTGAATGATTTCCTGATGACAGAATTGGACAAGCTATGAAAGAAGAGGAGAAGGATTCCGGATTGCAGAACCGGAATATCGAGAGTGATGCCCAGTTGGTGATGGAGGACGAGGAGGAGTATGCCTCGCGCCCCAAGACCAAGCCTGCGAAGCAGATCAAGGGCAGATTGCTGATATGGCCGGATACGAAGCAGTATTACTTCGAGGGCCGCAAGGATCATCCTGAGATGAAGCAGGAGGTGGTGCACGACAAGGGCGGCGTAAGGATTGCGAAGACCTGCGGTGAGAAGGAGAGCTCGTATATCCTGAAGGTGAAATGTCCGGCTGACGTGCAGGACTATGAGAGTCTGTTGTGCCACAAGGTGGTGGACTCGCTGAAGGGCAAGATGAAGAACGAGCCGCAGTTCAGCAAGCCGCACTTCCTGATTGACCGGGATGACCTGCAGGCGTGGATCAGGAAGAAAGAGAAGAAACTGCGCTGCATCATGACACTGGATCTGAACAAGTCGCCTGAATCGGCATTCCTGGACTTGTCAAATCTGGTTTCGGAGATCAATAAACTATTGTATAATTCAAAAAACCTTGTGAAATGAATATTAACTTACTCGTGAAGGTTTTGAACCTTCTGATTTCGCTCCTGACGCTTGTGATCAGGATGCTGGAGAAAAAGGCGGAGAAAGAGGTCGCCAGACAGAACGCACCAAATATCGACCCGAAAGTGCAGGAAACCCTTGACAGGCTGAGTGACGAACAGCTGGTGCAGGCCATTGCCTGCAGGAGTGACCGCCTGAAGGATGAGGTGGATTTTCTTGACTATGTATAGGAGGAGGCCGATATGAAAGCAGTTACGTCGACTACAATCCAAATGCTGATGGAGGAAAGCAGACACCCTGACGTGGTTCAGGGTTATGCTTTCGCCGTGAAGAACTTCTATTTCGGTTGCCAGTATACAGCCGAAAGACTCCTGAATGTGGTCTGTATGGAGTTTGATCTGTTTAAGTTCAAATACGAGCTCATCAAGACCTATATGTGCTGGCTGGAGGAAAACCGTCTGGAGAACAGCGAAATGAATGCACGCACCTTTATCCATGAGTTCCGGCGGGAAGTGGCGAAGCGGATGTTCCAGAAATTCCAATAGGAGAGAACAGTTATGGCAATATGTATTCAAAACGCTTTTGGCCTGCCCGCCACACCGATGACGGCTCTGGGCTTCGAGGAGATACTTGACCGGCCTGCCCTGGCTGAAACCTACAAGATCTGCAGGGCTCACTACCGTGAGTTTGAACAGTATAAGTCGGTAGGCAAGGAGGCTGAAGCCAAGGCCGCCAAGAAGGCTTACGACACTGCCAAGAAAGACCTGCCGGCATGGATTTTCTCATGCAGCAGTTTCCTGCCACACGAGTGGATTGACTCGAAGGGGGTGAACCATGGTGTGAACACCTGGCGCCATCAGGAGCACGGCCTGCTGAACGGTCTGTTCATGGTTGACCTCGACCATCTGGAAGATCCCATGGCCACATGGAAGATGCTGCTGGAGCATCCGCGGTTCATCAGCTATTACCAGTCGAGGATGTTCTTCGCCTTTATGACACCTTCGGGCCGTGGCCTGAAGATCGTGATGAAGTGTGATCTGCAGGACGGCAACCTGGCTTCGGCACAGAACCGCTTCTGCAAGGACCTGGGGCTTCAGAACGACCACGAGACGAAGGACTCATCGAGACTGTCGTTTGTCTGTCCGCGCTCAGAGGTGCTCTATTACGACTCGGCGATGCATGCGTATGAGAATAAGGAATGGATAGCAAAGTATCAGCCAATCTATTGCAAGGCTCTGTCGGAGCCGGATTTGTTTGCAGACGATGATTCACAGAGAAAGGCTACGGGTAAGCGTGTCAGCGAGAATCAGGTTCCGCAGGTCAGCGAGGCAACGACCCACGGGACCTGTCCCCATGAGTCGTATCGCTACGAGGGGCTGGAGATTCCCGTGATCATCGACAAATGGCTGGAACGTTTTGACACGTCAATTGGCAAGCGGCATGCCGTGTTGTTGCAGCTGACCACAGAACTGAAATACGTCTGTGAGCGGAATGAGGAGATGGTGAGATATTTCGTGAACAAGATCAAGTGGGTGCAGGACCTGAGGAAAGAGGGTGACTCTGTTGACCTGACCATTGAGGACGGTCTGAAATACAAGATGAGCAGGCAGATGCCCGACAGTATGTATGCCACCCTGAGAGAGTTGGGTGTCAACCCGTCGATCAAGAAGGATCCCAGCGTCGTTGAAGCTGAGAATGCCCTGCTGCCCAAATTCATGGAATACGGCAGGGAGATAGAGGAACTCACCCCGCATTTCCCCTGTATGAAAGAGGTCTGCTACCAGATGAGGACGCCATCGAAGCCAGCCTGCCTGTTTACGGGCGGTGCACTCTTCGGCACGCTGATGACCAGGATGTATTACTATTTCTACCATCGGCCCGAGGAACAGAGACGGCTGAATTACTGCGTGTTTATCGTTGACGATCCCGCCACGGGAAAGTCGTTTGCCGGCGATCTGTATAAAACCATCCTCTCGCCGATCATCGCAGCCGACAAGGTAGGCAATGACCTGCTGAACAAATTCAAGCAGGAATCGCTGAAAAGGGAGTCGTCGACCAAAGAGCAGAAGAAGGATGCGCTGACGCCGCCGCAGGTGAAGATCAGGATACACGGTGCAAGAACCTCCAATCAGACCTTTATTGAGGACATGAACACCTGTGTGGAGAACGACGGCGACGGGAAGCCCATAAACCTGCACCTCTTCACGTTCGACTCCGAACTGGAGAACAATGCCAGGATTACTTCGGGAGGGCAATGGATCGACAAGAGCGTGTTTGAGCTGAAGGCTTTCCACAATGAGGAGGACAACCAGCAGTATAAGAACAAGAACTCCGTCAGCGGTCCGTTTAATGTGTATTGGAACTTCGTGTATACGGGCACGCCCATCAGCCTTCATAAGAAGGTGAATCTGACGACCTTCGGCAGCGGTCTCTATTCCCGACTGGCAGTGTTGCCCCTATGCGCTGACTCGTTTGATATGATACCTTTATACACGCGCAGCAAGGAGAATATCGATGTGATTGACCGGTTGAAGGAGTGGGCGTTCAAACTCGACACCGTCAGCGGAGAGCTGCCCATCTGGCCGTTGGTGGAATACACCTATTATTGGACGAAGAACATCATGACTCTGGCGAAGGAGAATAATGACAAGGTGACGGCCATGCTCGTGAAGCGCGTGCCCTATTACGGCCTTCATATCGCCGTGCCGTTTATCTTCATGCGCCACTATCAGGAATGGATGGAGAAGGACACGTTCAAGATAGACGATATCGACAAGCGGCTGGTGGATCTCTGCCTGGAAATCCAGATGTGCACACAACGGTATTTCTTCGGGGGCATGGCCCAGGCCTATTATCAGAACAAAGGCGCCGAGGAACAGGCCAACAAGGTGAACTATTACTCGAAAAGTGAACGGTTGTTGGATGCGCTGCCGTCGACATTCACTGAAGAGGATGTCATTCGGATTGGTGAGATGAACATCAATTATGTCCGGGTTCAGCTCTGGCGCTGGCAGCAAGACCATAAAGTGACGAAGACGGGCCGGGGGAAAAAGGCAAAGTATACGAAATGAGCATCGTCAAGAATATTACAAATATTACAATTATTACATTACAAATTGACTAAATTAGTATGAAGAAAGAACTTGTGCGTGGTATCCGTAACAAGAATCCACTGAATATAGAATGGGGGGCCACATGGGTGGGCATCCTGCCCAAGGAGAAAAGGACAGACAAGCGGTTCTGTCAGTTTGTTGATTTCTATTTCGGCTACAGGGCTGCGCTGATCCTGCTGAGCCGTACCTATCGCAGGCGTGGCTGGACCACCATCGAGAAGATCATCCAGCATTTCGCCCCGGCACCTGAGAACAATGTAGACGCGTATATTGAATATGTCAGTAAGCGTACGGGGATAGCCCCGAAGGAGCAGATCAGAATGCTGAAGTATTACGATGTAGTGAGAGCCATGGCACAATATGAATGCGGCTCGCTGCCCGACCCCGATGCGCTGAAGGAGGCTTTCGAATCCGTGATTTTATAAATAATTATAAATAAAAGGGGGAAACTGCATTATTATGGGATTTTGTTGTAACTTTGCACCTATGGAATCAAAGCAAATCAACAAAACCATTAAGAGAATCATAGTCGCTACGCTGTTCCTGATGGGTCAGCAGGCGGCTTTTGCAGTTTATAACCCCGCCGACACGACGCAGACGAAGCCGGTGAAGTGTGACACCACAGAGACGAAGCACACTCATTGCGACTCCACGGCAGTGACGCCGAAGAAGAACTCCTGTTGTGAGGACACGACCGTTACCGATCACACGGATCCCTATCACAAGGTGGTGAAAGAGAAGGGCAGCGTGAGGTATGGCCTCTTCACCGTGCGCCATATCAAGGACGACTGGTATCTTGAGGTGCCCGACTCCCTGCTGGGGCGCATGATGCTTGCCGTGACACGCTTTACCAGTACGCCACAGGGCTTCAGGATGTTCAGTGGTGAGGAGGTGAACCACTCTGCCGTCTATCTGGAGCAATACGGCCAGAAGAGCATTTTCCTCAGGGAATATGTGCAGTCGCACCTGGCCAATCCCGATGACCGCATCGCCATCTCCCTGAAGCAGTCGACTGCCGACCCCATCGTCTATAAGTTTGACGTGATCGGACGCAATCCGAAGACCAAGGACCAGCTGATCAACATCACGAAGTGGCTGATGTCGGACAATAAGATCACCAGTTTCACGGCCTCTGACCGCACATCGGTCGGTGTGACGGCCGTTCAGGCAGACCGCACCTTCATAGACAGTATCAAGACCTACCCCATCAACGTAGAGATACAGACGTTGCGTACCTATGGCATGAACAGCAGCGCCAGGACCCCGGCCTCAACGACGGGTTCCGTGACGCTGGCCTTGAACACCTCGATCGTGCTGTTGCCGAAGAAACCCATGCAACCCCGCTATTTCGACAACCGTGTGGGCTATTTCAACAATCAGATTACGGAGTTCAGCGATAACCAGCAGACCACCGACCACGAGGCCATCATCTCGCGCTACCGTCTGGAGCCGAAGGACCTGAAGGCCTATCAAGCCGGCAAGCTCGTGGAGCCGAAGAAACAGATCGTCTACTATATCGACCCTGCAACGCCGAAGAAATGGGTGAAATACCTCATTGCCGGTATCAACGACTGGAACGTGGCTTTTGAGGCCGCCGGCTTCAAGAACGCCATCATTGCCAAGGAATTCCCGGAGAACGACACTACGATGTCGATCGACGACGCCCGCTTCTCCATGATCCGCTACCTGCCCTCTGAGACGGAGAATGCCTACGGACCGCGTATCGTGGATCCCCGCAGCGGTGAGATCATCGAGGCCCATATCTGCTGGTATCACAATGTGATGAACCTGGTGAAGAAATGGTATATGACCCAGTGCGGTCCGCTCGACAAACGGGCTCAGAAGATGGACTTCCCCGACGAGCTGATGGGCCAACTGATCCGTTTCGTCAGCAGCCACGAGGTGGGCCATTCCCTCGGTCTGCGCCATAATATGATTGCCTCGCAGGCCACCCCTGTGGAGAAGCTGCGTGACAAGGCCTGGGTAGAGAAATACGGCCACACGTCGAGCATCATGGACTATGCGCGGTTCAACTATGTGGCCCAGCCTGAGGACAAGATCGGTGAGAAGGGTCTCTTCCCCCGTATCAACGACTATGACAAGTGGGCTATCAAATGGGGCTATCAGTACCGTCCGGAATTCAAGGATCCTGCCAAGGAGAAGAAGGCCTTGCGGGCAGAGGTGACGAAGGTGCTGGATGGCAACCGCCGGCTGTGGTGGAGCGGTGACGAAGGTCGTGCGCAAGACCCCCGCAGTCAGACAGAGGACCTGGGTGATGACCAGATGAAGGCCAACGAATACGGTCTGATGAACCTGAAGCGCGTGATGCAGAACATTGAGAAATGGACGGCACAACCCGACGATCAATATGAAGACCTGAGCAGCATCTTCAGCGCCTGCCGCCAACAATATCAGCGCTACGCCAACCATGTGCAGCGCTATATCTACGGTAAATACACCAACAACGCCCCAGGCCAGCAGCCTTACGACATCGTGCCGAAAGCCTTGCAGAAGGAGGCCATGCAGTGGATGGACCGCAACGTGATGGAGGCGCCGCTGTGGCTCTATCCGCAGAGCATCGTCAACAAACTGGGAACCGACTATGCCGAAGAGATCCGCTCCCGTCAGCAGACGGTCATCGCATCGCTCCTCGCCCCCAATGCCATCATGAATCTGCACAACACCTATCTGCAGTCGCCAAAGGGCTATCCCGTGGAGGAATACCTGGACGATGTGTTTGCTATGGTGTGGAAACCGCTCAACGACAGCAACGAGCAACAGAACAACTTCCGTCGCCAGCAACAGCGCAGCTATGTGGACTTCCTGGGCACGGCCCTGAATCCCGCGCCGACTACCGCTTCAGCGTCAACGTCTACCGCTGTTATCACAGCAAACACCAGCCTCTCTGCTGCACAGCGTTCGGATGCCATCCTCTATATCGAGCAGCATCTGGACAAGGTGGAGAACTATCTCAAGGCCCAGCAGGCTGACGGCACGAATGGTCTGCACTACAAGAACCTGCTGCTGCGCATCAAGAAGATCCGCGAGAAATATGAATCCGGCAAATAATCTATAAACTCAAAAAGTTATGAAAAAGTTACTCTTCATACTATTCACTATTAACTGTTCACTATTCACTGCTTCTGCTCGTGAGACATTGCCCATCAAGGGCACTGTGGTCAGTGCTGCCGATAAGCATATCCAGTATACCGGCCGTATCAGCTTCACCAATCCCGAGCGTCCTGCCTGGAACTATCCCGGTACACAGATTATTGCCGCCTTCGAGGGCACATCGCTGAAGATGATCGCCAAACCCGGCAGCGGCTACTATATGGCGCAGATTGATCAGGCCGAGCCTTTCAAGGTGTCGTTTATGGACAAGAGAGACTCTGTGGCAACGCTGGCAACGGCTCTGCCGGAAGGCCGTCACCTCGTCCGTCTGATGTATGTCATCGAGGGCTATGAGATGTATCCTGAGTTCTGGGGGTTTGTGCTGGATAAGGGCCGGCGTCTGACAGATGCCCCCGCCCTGCCGTCAAGAAAGATCGAATTCATCGGCAATTCCATTACCTGCGGCTATGGCAACGAAGGAACGAAGGCTTTCGAAGGTTTCGACTATGCCACCGAGAACCACTACTACAGCTACGCCTCGATGACGGCCCGTACGCTTAATGCCCAGCACTGGGTGGTGGCCCGCAGCGGCATCGGCGCCTATCGCAATTATGGTGAGGCCAAGACCGGTTCTCCCCGCTCCTGCATGCCTGTACAATATGAATATACGGGCTATGCCTGGGACCTGAAGCTGCGCGACGAGTCCACCTTCCTGCGTGAGAAATGGGACTTCGGCCGTTATCAGCCCGATGTGGTGTGCATCAATCTCGGCACCAACGACCTCTCCACACAGTCCTATGATGTCAACCTGCTCAAGCAGGGCTATCAGAAGTTACTGAAGCTGGTGCGCGATCATAATCCCAAGGCAAAGATTGTATTCCTCTGCGGTTCGATGCTCAACGGCAAGGAGCTGGAGATTGCCAAGAAAACCCTGGATGAAGTGACAGCAGAGGCCAACAAGGCCGGCGACAAGGACGTCTACCGCTTTAACTTCACCCCGCAGAACGGTGACCTCGGCTATGGCAACGATTATCACCCCAGCGTTTGGCAGCACGAAAAAATGGCTGCCGAGTTGGCAGCCTTTCTCCGTGCTCTGATGCATTGGTTTTAGCGCTGAGCCAGGTCGAAGCCCATAGCTACACGCTCGGCTTCCATCACACCCTGCTCGCTGAGGGCGAACTCGCGCTCCTGACCGTTCACGTCCATGCGGATGCTCTTGCCATCCTCGGTAAAACGGAAGATCTCACGGGTCTGACCATTCTGGGTCATCGACCAGCTGTTCTCGGCCTTGTTGTAGGTGAAGAGGGTTACGGCGCCGTCAGGTGCAGTCACCTTGTAGCCGTCCTTCAAGGTCATCACGGCATAGATACGACCGTCCTGACCTGTTACCTTCTGGGTCTTACCGATGTTGGAAGCCACGGGGTTGTCACCGCTCCAGAACTCGATGGTGTTGAGCACGAGCCAGTCGACCACCATCGTGATAGAACCTACGATAGGCATGAGGAAAAAGCCCACAATGGCATTAACGAACTTGTTGTTCGTCATCTCTCTCTGCCACTTTGCATACTTGTTAAACAAACTGAACGATCCAATGCAAGAGCTGCAGAGGAAACTACCTGCGAGCAGAACAACTGCTACTTTCAAATTTACCTTTTTCATATTCTTTTGGTTTAAAATGGTTGGTTGTCGCGGCAAAATTACAAAAAATAATTGATTATTGATTATTGATAGCTGAAAATCTTTCAAGCGGTAGCAAATTTTTCACTTTTCACTATTCACTATTCACTTTTTTTCGTATCTTTGCAGGCATGAAGATAGGTAACATAGAGTTTGGCCCGCATCCTGTTTTCCTCGCACCGATGGAGGATGTCACCGATATCGGCTTCCGACTGCTCTGCAAGCGGTTCGGGGCCTCGATGGTCTATACGGAATTCGTCAGCGCCGAGGCCCTGATACGCGATGTGAAATCAACCCTGCAGAAACTCACCATCAGCGATGAGGAACGGCCTGTGGGCATCCAGATCTATGGGCGCGATATCGAGGCGATGGTCGAGGCAGCCAAGATCGTAGAACAGGCTGGGCCGGATCTCATTGACCTCAATTTCGGCTGTCCTGTCAAGAAGGTGGCAGGCAAAGGCGCTGGAGCCGGTATGCTGCAGAACATCCCCAAGATGCTGGAGATTACCCGGAAGGTGGTGGATGCCGTGAAACTGCCTGTCACCGTAAAGACCCGCCTGGGCTGGAGCCACGAGCAACTCATCATCACCGAACTGGCAGAACAGTTGCAGGACTGCGGTATTCAGGCACTCACTATTCATGGTCGCACACGCAGTCAGATGTATACGGGTCAGGCCGACTGGACGCTGATTGGCGAGGTAAAACGCAATCCCCGCATCCACATCCCCATTATCGGCAATGGCGACATCACCTCTGCCGAAGAAGCCAAACGAGCCTTCGAAACATACGGCGTCGATGCCATCATGATAGGTCGCGCCACCTTTGGCCGTCCCTGGATTTTTAAAGAGGTGCGCGATTTCCTCGATGAAACGGGCGAAAAACCATTGACCATCAATGAAAAATTAGACATCCTCATCGAGCAACTGCGCATCAACGTTTCTCGCATTGACGAGAAGCGAGGCATCCTCCATACCCGTCGCCACCTTGCTGCCACGCCTCTGTTCAAAGGCATCCCCAACTTCCGCCAGACTCGCATCGCCATGCTCCGCGCCGAAACGATGGATGACCTGTTGGCCATCCTCGAGGACGTCCGACAACTGCTTTATTCCCAGCAGTCGATATCGGATTCGATCTCGGGCATTTGATGACGGTGAAAGACAGGATCCTTGATGCCCTGACGCTTCTGCTGGCGGTAGTCGTCGAGCAGACGGAAGACATAACGGCCTAAGGCGATGATGGCGATGAGGTTGCAGGCCGTGAGCAAGGCCATACAGAGGTCGCCAAGACTCCAGACCATTTCGAGCGTGGACAATGCGCCAAACATCACCAGGACACCAGCTGAGAAGATGCGATAAACAGTCATCACCGTCTTATTCTGCGTGAGGAAACGGATATTAGCCTCACCATAATAATAATTGCCGATGATGCTGCTGAAGGCAAAAAGCAGAATGGCGATGGCTATGAATACCGGACCAAACGAGCCGACCTCCGACTGAAGGGCCGACTGCGTGAGGGCAATACCATTCAGACCTGGCGTCTCATAGAGTCCACTGAGCAGGATGATGAAGGCAGTACACGAGCAGACCATCAGCGTATCGGTGAAGACGCCTAATGCCTGAATCAGCCCCTGCTTGACGGGATGCGACACCCAAGCCGTTGCCGCCACATTCGGTGCACTACCCTCGCCCGCCTCGTTGGAAAACAGACCACGCTTGATGCCATTCATCATCGTAGCCCCGATGCCGCCACCAGCCACCTGTTCTATCCCGAAGGCATCGAGCACGATGACTTTCATCACATGGGGAATGAGCCCGAAGCTCTGCACAATGATGAAGACGGCCAGTATAAAATAGCCGATAGCCATCACGGGCACCAGTACCGAACTGACGTGGGCAATGCGATGGATGCCTCCAAAGACGATGAGCAGCCCCGTGGCCGACAGCACGATGCCCACCCACAACGGCGACCAGCCGAAAGCCTGCTGCATGGCATGACAGATAGTGTTCGACTGGATGGAGTTATAGGATAGTCCGAAGGTGATGGTAAGCAGGATGGCGAAGAGGACAGACATCCATCGGCAATGGAGTCCGCGCTGGATATAATAGGCAGGACCTCCGATGAAACCTTCATCATGATGCTGCTTGAACAACTGGCCTAAGGTTGACTCCACGAAAGCCGTTGCAGAGCCCATAAGAGCGATTATCCACATCCAAAAGATTGCCCCTGGTCCCCCGATGGCGATGGCGGTTGCCACACCCGCTAAGTTGCCCGTTCCCACTCTCGTGGCCACTGAGACGGCAAAGGCCTGAAACGAGGAGATGTGACGCTGGCCGTTTGTCGCCAGTTTGGCAGAGTCACCCAGCAGCCTTATCATCTCGCCCACCATCCGGAACTGTACGAAGCGTGTGCGCCATGTGAACCACAGGCCACAACCTATCAGTGCAGTAATCAGGATATAGCTCCACAAGAAATCATTGAGTGAGATGAAAAGGTCGGTCATTACTTCACTTTCCAGACATTAAGCACAATGCCGCTGAAACCCTGAGAGAACGAAGGTGCGCAGAGGAAGAGCGAATTGTTCAGCCAGCCATATTTACTATCTGCAGGAGCCTCAAACGTTGGAGCGCAGCGGAAATAGAAAGATTGGTTGCCGTTGGCATCCTTGCTATTGGCGATAATACCACAATTGCGGACATGGATATAGACGCCATCATCAGTCTTGATGCAGTAGATGGCTTCCAATTCTGTACGTCCCTGGGCATTGGCGAGCTGATAATCAGCGCCGCCGTTGATGATTGTTCCCTTGATACCTGGTCCCTCGAAAGTGCCACCCGTGATGGGAATCACCGTACGACGGCCATGCTGTGTGTTTTCGATAGAAAACGCCTGTCCGAGTGTGACTTTCAGTTGGAGGGCGAACTCAAGTTGTGGGGCATCTTTAGGTGCTTCGACCTGTGCACTGACCTGCAGCGAAATTGCTGCCAGGAACGTAATGAATAATAGTTTTTTCATCTTCAATAATATGTTTAATTGTTAGTAATATCGCATTTCGCCGACAAAGATACAAATTATTTTTGTTTTCGTGTAGTTTTTTGTAATTTTGTCGCGTCTAATGGGCAAAAAAGATTTTAAACAGAACGACAATGAATGCATTAGAGCAACAGTTTGCGCAAACCGTAGCAGAACACAAGAGCACCATCTACACCGTGTGCTACATGTTCTCGCAGGATGCCGACGAGGTGAACGACCTGTTCCAGGAGGTACTAGTCAATCTTTGGAAAGGCTTCGAGAGCTTCGAGCATCGCAGTGACATCAGGACGTGGATCTATCGCGTCGCCCTCAACACCTGTATCTCAATCGACAGGAAGAAGAAGCGCCGTTCATCCGAAGTCCGGCTGACAATGGACATCAACCTCTTTGAAGACCGCGATGAGGATACGAAACAAGTGGACATGCTCCACAAGCGCATCTCCAAGTTGCAGCCCTTCGACCGCGCGATAGTCCTGCTCTGGCTCGAGAACCTATCGTACGAGGAGATCGGACAGATTGTCGGTATCAGCGCTAAGAACGTCAGCGTACGTCTGTTCAGAATCAGAGAACAATTAAAAAACATGTCTAACGATTAAAAACTTACCCATTATGAACAATGATTTTGAAAACAACATGAACGAGACCCAGTTTGAGGATATGCGCCAGCAGTTGAACACCCTGAAAAAGAAACTGGGTGATCAGGAGATACTGAACGACCGCATCATCCGTCGCTCGATGAAGCAAGAAGCAAGCCAAATCTCACGCCGCTACAATATCATCATGGTCCTTTGCATACTGATGATTCCATATACCTATGTGGTATTTACAATGAATCTTGGACTCTCGCTTGCATTCTGGATTGGTACAAGCATCTTTATGCTCATCTGTGCAGGAGCAACGTATTACAACAACTTGAACGTAGCAAACGCTAATATGATGAGTAATAATTTAGTAGAAGTTGGCCAGAAAATGGCTCGCGCCAAGAAGTTCGATGCCAACTGGCTATTCTTTGGCATACCAGCAGTCATCGTTTGGCTGGGATGGCTGGTGTGGGAACTCTATCAGCTAGATGCCGACACAGCACGTTACAGTCTTTATGGCGTTGTATGTGGAGCCGTCCTCGGGTCTATCATTGGTATAAAAATACATACCAGAACCCTACAACAGTATCAGGAAATCATCGACCAGATCGAGGACATTACCGCTGAACAATAAATACGGTTGCCATATCCATCAAAGGCCGCTGACGGCTCCACTCAGGAGTCCAGCGGTCTTTTTTGTGGCCTGAAGATGACTTTTTCCTTTTTTTCCTTGCTTTATTACTTTTTTTTCGTATCTTTGCAGGCAAAACATACAGAAATGATACATCCAGAACTCCGTTATTATGACTTTGGCGAAGGCGTCACAGCCTTTAGCTCCACCCGTCGTGGAGGTTATAGTAAGGGGAACTATGGTGAATTCAATATCAACCGTTACTGTGGCGATAAGCCCGAAACCATCGCACAAAACCGTGAGGCGCTGTGTGAACTGCTGAAGATCAGCGACAATCGGCTGTTGATGCCACATCAGGTTCATCTGACAGAAGTGGTAGCCATTGATGAGGCGTTTCTGAATTTGTCTGCTGGCGAACAGCAGCAACAACTGGAGGGTGTGGATGCCCTGATGACTGATGTCAGCAACGTATGCATCGGTGTCTCTACAGCCGACTGTATCCCTGTACTGCTCTACGACCCTGAGCATCAAGCTGTCTGTGCTATACATGCTGGCTGGCGGGGAACGGTACAGCGCATCGTGGAAGTGGCTGTTGATAAAATGATGAAGGTGTATGGCTCGCAACCACATAAGGTGATGGCTCAAATTGGTCCTGGCATCAGCCTCGACAGCTTTGAGGTGGGCGATGAGGTCTATGAGGCTTTTGAGAAGGCCGGCTTTGAGATGACGGCTATCAGTCGCCATAATGAGAAATGGCACATCGACCTGCCTCTGTGCAATCGGCTGCAACTCGAAGCCGTTGGCGTGCCTAGGCATCAGGTTTCCGTTGTGTCAGACTGCACCTTCAAACAACCAGACATCTGGTTCTCAGCCCGACGCTTGGGTATCAGTTCCGGCAGGATCTTTACTGGCATTTTGCTCAAATCAATACGTTAAATTTAAATTCAAGCACTATGGAAACAAAGACAAATGAAGAACTGCGCATTGCGTGGGATTTCGTGGAACACACGGGACGAAGTATCTTCCTGACAGGCAAGGCCGGCACGGGTAAGACCACCTTCCTGAAAACCGTCGTAGAACAGAGTAAGAAACGTACGATTGTAGTAGCACCGACAGGTGTTGCCGCCATCAATGCGGGAGGAATGACTATTCACTCATTCTTCCAGCTACCCTTCACGCCCTATGTCCCTAATGCAAGGATTCAGAGTAAGTTTGATTTCGGTAAGGAGAAACGGCGCATTATCGCCTCCCTCGACGTGCTGATTATCGATGAGATCTCGATGGTGCGAAGCGATCTGCTCGACGCCATCGACTCTGTGCTGCGAAGGTATCGCGATCATTACAAGCCCTTCGGAGGGGTGCAGCTGCTGATGATTGGCGACTTGCAGCAACTGACGCCTGTGGTAACACCAGAGGATGAGGCCTTGTTGAAACCTTATTATGATACGCCCTATTTCTTTGGCTCGAAGGCCCTCCAACAGATAGAGTATGTCACCATCTTGTTGAGTCAGGTGTTCCGTCAGGAAGACGCCGCTTTCCTCGATGTGCTGAATCATATCCGTGAAGCACATCCAACCACTAATGACATCGCCGTTCTGAATCAGCGATGCCAGCCAGCGTTTATCCCCAGACAGGGTGAAGGTTATATCCGTCTGACTACCCATAACTATCTGGCGGACAACTACAACGAGAACGAACTGAGGAAACTGCCTGCTCATAGTTATACATTCCAGGCGCAGATAGAAGGAAATTTCCCTGAATACTCCTACCCGACGAGTGAGGTGCTGACGCTGAAGGAGGGCGCACAGGTGATGTTTGTAAAGAACGACCCCACAGGAGAACATCGCTACTTTAATGGTCGTATCGGTGAAATCGTGGAAATCAGCGAGAGTCACGTCTGTGTGCTGTGCGCTGGTGATGCCGAGGGGATAGAGGTTGAGCCTTTGGAGTGGGAGAATGCACAATATCAGTTGAATCCTGAAACGCGTGTCATTGAGACGAAGATCCAAGGCACGTTCCGACAACTGCCCCTGCGTCTGGCTTGGGCCATCACCATCCATAAGAGCCAGGGCCTGACTTTCGAGCGCGCCATCATCGATGCCAACCTCTCGTTTGCTCCGGGTCAGGTGTATGTGGCCCTGAGCCGTTGTAAGACCCTCGAAGGAATGGTGCTCTCTGCGCCCATTGAGGCGCGGGCCATTATTGCTGACAAGCGGGTTGAGGACTATATCGACCATCAGGAAGAGGAAGCCCAGAAGAGCATCTCTCAACTGCCACAATTGAAGGAGGAATACTATCGTTTCCTGCTGTTGGAACTGTTCGACTTCCACGACATCTTTTATAAAGAAGAGCATCTGCTGCGCCTGATGACAGAATTCTTCTATCATAGTTTTACTGATACCACCGAACTCCATAAGCGTGTGCTTTCCAACTTCAGCAGTCAGACGATGTCCATATCAGATAAGTGGCTGCAGAAGATACGTCAGTCATCGATGGAACAACTGCATACGGAAGAATTTCAGGAACGTGTGAAGCGCAGTGCAGAATGGTTTGAGACATCCATCCAAGAGGTTTTTGCCCAATCCATCGAGTTGGCGGCACAGATCAAGAGCAACAACAAGCAGGCCATGAGCCGTTTTACTGAGTCGTTGGCTGATGTACGTCAGGCTGTCCTCTCCCGTCGTTTCCTGCTCTCGAAGATTGCTGATCAGGGTTTTTCTATTCCTATCTACCTTCACGAAAAGCAATACTCCCTCTTGGATGCCATTGACGAGGATAAGATCAAGAAGCCAAGAAAGCAGCGGGCGAAGAAAGAAAAGCCCAAGAAAGAGCCGAAAGAAAAGACTTGGAACATTACCTATCAACTCTATAAGCAGGGTCTGAAGCCCGATGAAATCGCGAAATTCCGCAATCTCACCGTTGGCACCATCATCAACCATCTGGCCCGTTTCCTCCCTACTGGTGAGGTAAGCCTTTCCGAACTGGTGCCGCCTGAGCATCAGGACGCCATTCTCAAGGTGATTCAGACAATAGGAAAGGGCGAAACAAAGACTGCGATTAAGAGTCTCTGTCCGCCCGAAGTGACGTATCAGGAAATAGAACTAGTGCTCGAAGCCCAGTCCTAAGCCTTATTAGAACTTATAATCGATACCCAAGCCGATCACGTAGTTGGTACGGCTGTAGGTCTCTGTGCCCGTATATGGCGTACTATAGATATTGGCTTTTGGCTCTGTAGTGTAATCGCTGTAGATCGACATGAAATAGCCGGCATTCAAGCGGATCTTCTCGTTGATGTTCCATGCGCCACCGAGTCCAAAGCTATAACTGTCGCAGGCAAACGAGGTATTCTGCTGATAACCATCGGCAAGGCCATAATCCGTACGCTGACCACCACAGCTGACGGTGAACTTGTCGTTGATATCATACTCCACACCTGCCACGATTTCGTGCGTACCATTTTTCAGTTCTTTCTGACGGTCACCAGCCATCTTAGCATGCTTATCGTCGAAGAAGTGGTATTCGAGGGTGCCACGCAGTTTTGGAGTGAACTCATAGCCAACGGCTGCCACGAAGAGCGAAGGCATATCATAGCGGGTGGTGGCACCATCCAGATAGGCAGCTACCTTATCACCAAACGCCTGAAGCGCATATTCGCCCTCGATATAAGGCATTACAGCAGCGGTGGTGGGATCAGTATTGCGGATACGGCCAGAGAGGGTTCTGGTATCGTTCTCCGTAGAGATCTTTGTTCGGAACTCATAACGGGCAGCAACGGTGAGCGGACCATTATGATAGTTGGCACTGACGATAGGAGCGAAACCCCAGCCACGCTGGATACAATCAAGTTGAAGATCGATGAGATCGGCAGTTATTGGTTGTGGAGGATTGCTTGTGGCCATGCCTACCACCATATTCGCATTCACATAACCACGATTGTACCCATCGTAATAATTGGCTCTCATACCTGCTGCTACTGAGAAATTTTCATTTACCTTATAAGTCAGATTCAGCTGGCCGCCATAGATATACTGCTTACCTTTCATCTCTGAATCGTAATTGTAGTTGCCTGGCATCAAGCCACTCTGGGCGAGCATTGCCCTCAAGGGAACCTCAAACATGGGGATACCTTCCTCATATTTTACGAATCCACCGCTACCCACAATGCCAATCATGGCAGATAATGCGATATCGTCTTTCTTATAGGCAGCAAACAAAGCCGGAACAATGGGGGCTGAAGCCTTACCGTTGTATTTCTGGTCAAAGTTCGAGCCAAGATAGCCTGGCACAGAGACTTCAATGTCACGATTCTGCCAGGGTTTCTGGAAGTTGAGCGAGAGTTGGAAACCGTCATGCCCCCAAGCCAGTCCGGCAGGGTTACTGTAGGCTGCATCAATGTCAAAAGTAGCGCCACGCGCCATCATACGGTCGAAGGCAATGTGGTAGTTCGTGTTGGTCATCAGACCGCCAGCATAGCTAGTCGAAAAGACACCAAGTGCCAGCATGGTCATCGTCAAAATTTTCTTTTTCATAATTGATTCTTAATAGTTGAGGTTGCAAAGGTACGAAAAAAAGTGAAAAGTGAAAAGAGAAAAGTGAAAAATTTGTATCTTTGCACTCGAAATGAATCAGGCAACCATCGATTTTATCCGTGAACATGCTGAGGCGGATGTGCGTCAGCTGGCGCTTCAGGGGACGAAAAACCCTGAGGTTGACCTGCCTTTTGCCTTAGACCAGATTGCTGGCAGACAGAAAGCTAAGATCAAGCTTCCTACATGGGCAGCCACCGATGGCATCATCTATCCCCCACATCTCTCTATGGAGCAGTGTTCGAGTGAACAGACGGCGAGATATAAAGGGGGTTTGGCTGGCACTTCTGTGTCCTTTGTTGATCTTACAGGCGGTTTTGGTGTAGATTTTGCCTTCATCGCCTCCGCAATTAACCAACACCCATCACCCAACACCCAACACCTGATTTACGTCGAACAGCAGGCTTCACTTTGCGCCATTTCATCGGAGAATTTCAAACTTTTAGGGCTGAATCATATCGAGGTGGTTTGTGCTGATGGTGTCGAATATCTGCACCAGCTTGATCATGCAGACCTGATATTCTTGGACCCCGCCCGAAGAGACAATCATGGGGCTCGCACCTATGGCATCGCCGATTGCACACCCAACGTCCTGGAACTGCGCGATGAACTACTCCAAAAGGCTGATCGCGTGATGCTGAAACTCTCACCCATGCTTGACTGGAGAAAGGCGGTAGAAGATTTGGGCAACGTCAATGAAGTGCATATCGTCTCTGTGGATAATGAGTGCAAAGAATTGCTGCTCATTCTGTCGAAAGAGGAAAAGCCTTTGAAGCTCTTTTGTGTGAACAACGATCAGGTGTTTGACAGTGTAACAGGGGGACGGTTCTTTTGTGACACCGCCAGCGATGTCACAAAAGAACCGTCCCCCTGTTACACCTATTTATTCGAGCCTAATGCATCGATTATGAAAGCGGGGTGCTTTGATGTGATAACGGCGAGATTTGGGGTCATGCAGCTCGATAAAAACAGTCATTTGTTCGTTTCCGACAAAGACATCTGCGACTTCCCGGGCCGTCGTTTCATCATCGAGAAGACCACCTCGATGAACAAGCGCGAACTGAAAGTTGCTCTTGCCGGCATCGACCAGGCCAACATCACCGTTCGCAATTTCCCCATGTCAGTAGCAGAACTCAGAAAACGCCTGAAACTGAAGGAAGGCGGCGACATCTACCTCTTTGCCACCACGATAGCGGGACATCAGCACCAGCTGTTTCTTTGCAGGAAAATAGAATAATGTGACCCTCCTGCATACTTTTCATCCAAAAAGTTTGGCAGTTTGGGGAAATCTCAGTACCTTTGCAAGGTTGATAAATATGATAGACGAGGATTTCGACATACGTGAGGAACGGTATTCGCAAGGCGAGAAAGACTTTGAGAATGCACTGCGTCCGCTGGCCTTTAGGGATTTCAGCGGGCAGAAGAAGGTTGTGGAGAACTTGGAGGTCTTTGTTGAGGCTGCCAAATATCGTGGTGAACCTCTTGACCACACACTCTTGCACGGCCCTCCTGGCTTGGGAAAGACCACACTGTCGAACATCATCGCCAACGAACTGGGCGTCGGCTTCAAGATTACTTCCGGCCCTGTGCTCGACAAACCTGGCGATTTGGCTGGCATCTTGACTTCACTGGAGAAAAACGATGTACTCTTTATCGATGAGATTCACCGTCTGTCACCCGTTGTGGAAGAATATCTCTATTCGGCGATGGAAGACTATCGCATCGACATCATGATCGACAAAGGCCCCTCCGCACGTTCGATACAGATTGACCTCAATCCATTTACGCTTGTGGGTGCCACCACCCGTAGCGGTCTGCTGACAGCACCTTTGAGGGCCCGTTTCGGCATTAATATGCATTTGGAATATTACGACCCCGATACGTTGCAGCAAATCATCGAGCGTTCGGCCAATATCTTAGGTGTACCCATCACTGAGGATGCTGCATTGGAGATTGCCGGTCGATCAAGAGGCACACCCCGTATTGCCAATGCCCTATTGCGCCGTGTGCGCGATTTCGCACAGGTAAAAGGCAACGGCAAAATCGACACCAAAATCACGAAGATAGCCCTCACGGCCCTGAACATCGACCAATACGGCCTGGACGAGATCGACAACAAGATCCTACTCACCATCATTGACAAGTTCAAGGGCGGCCCTGTGGGTATTACAACTATCGCCACAGCTGTTGGCGAGGATGCTGGCACGGTTGAGGAGGTCTACGAACCCTTCCTCATTATGGAAGGCTTCATCAAGCGCACTCCTCGTGGCCGTATGGTCACCGAACTGGCTTATAAGCATTTCGGCCGCAATCCCTACGGTGGAAACATTATGGAACCCAATCTCTTTGATTAATACAATAATGATAAAGACAGGAGTATTTGTTGGCAGTTTTAATCCGTTTACCATCGGACACGACTCGATAGTGAAGAGAGCCCTCCCGTTGTTCGACCGGCTGGTGATTGGCGTTGTGGGCGATAATGTGCACAAGCCGGATATGCCATCGGCAGAAGAGCGGATGCAGGCTATCCGTAAACTGTATGCCGACGAACAGCGTATTGAGGTGAAGCCTTATCACGGACTGGCGATGGACTTCGCCAAAGCCGAAGGAGCAAAGTTTATCGTGAAAGGTGTACGATCAGTAAGCGATTTCGAGTACGAGCAATGGCAGGCCGACTTCAATCGCAGGATTGGAGGCGTCGAGACCATTCTGCTCTATACAGAGCCTGAACTGGCAAGCATCTCGTCGAGTGCCCTGCGGGAATTGCAGCACTTTGGCGTAGACATCACGCCTTACTTGCCAAAAAGGAATTCATAATTCATCATCCGTCTTTAAAGATATGATTACTTATAGCAGTGAAGGGGTTAAGTTCCCCAATATCGGAAAACGTGAGACTTCCAATTGGATCAAGAACGTGGCCGCTACCTATGGTAAAAAAATCGGTGAAATCGGCTATATGTTCGTCAATGACGACAAGATCCTTGAGGTGAACAATGAGTTTCTCGGCCATGATTACTACACTGACATCATTACCTTTGACTATTGCGAAGGGAAGGTGCTGAACGGTGATATTTACATCTCGCTCGACACCGTCTTTACCAATGCCGATAAGTTCGGCAGACCCTACGACGAGGAGTTGCACCGCGTGATTATCCACGGCATCCTCCATCTCTGTGGCATCAACGACAAAGGGCCTGGCGAACGGGCCATCATGGAAGAGGCAGAAGACAAGGCACTGGCCATGAGATAGACAATGAGAAAAGCCCTATTACTAATCTACATCCTTACCACCTGTCTGACAGCAGAAGCACAGAAATGGACAGCCGACGAGGTGAAGAAGGTCATCAAAAAGGTCAACACTTATTGGCAAGCCAACAACCCTGCCGAGGTCCGTGCTTTTTGGGACAATGCCGCCTATCACACAGGTAATATCGAGGTTTACAAACTCCTTGGCGACACCAGTATGCTCGATTACAGCATCCGTTGGGCCACACACAACCAATGGATGGGTGCCAAAGAAAAGGATTCCACGAAATGGAAATACAAACAATACGGCGAAGGACAAGACTATGTGCTATTCGGTGACTGGCAGATTTGTTTTCAGACCTATATAGACTTGTTCAATCTTTCGCCCGACGGACGAAAGGTTGAACGAGCCAAGGAAGTTATGGGTTATGAAGCCGACTCGAAAGCCAATGACTACTGGTGGTGGGCTGATGCACTCTATATGGTGATGCCCGTGATGACCAAGATGTACAAATTGACGGGTGACACCAAATACCTGCGAAAGCTCTATGAAAACATCCTCTATTCCGACAGTATCATGCTTGACAAGGAGACCGGCCTCTATTTCCGTGATGGGAAATATGTCTGGCCGAAACACAAGACAGACGCAGGTAAGAAGGATTTCTGGGCACGTGGCGATGGCTGGGTATTGGCTGGACTGGCGAAAGTGCTACAGGATATGCCTAAGACGTATGAACACCAGCCGTTCTTTGTGGAGAAATACGTCAATCTGGCGCGCGGCGTGAAACAATTACAACAGCCAGAAGGCTATTGGACACGTTCGATGATGGATCCTGAGCAAGCACCCGGACCGGAGACGTCGGGCACTGCTTTCTTCTGCTATGGTTTGCTTTGGGGTGTCAACAACGGTTATCTGTCAAAAGCTGAATTTGGCGAAACCATCAACAAAGCCTGGGACTATCTGAGCAATACAGCCTTGCAGAAAGACGGCAAGATTGGCTATGTACAGCCCATCGGCGAGAGGGCTATCCCAGGACAGAAGGTAGATGCCAACTCACACGCCAACTTCGGCGTGGGTGCCTTCCTGTTAGCTGCTTGCGAATACACCAGATATCTTCAAGAAGCGCAACGTCTTTTGCCTCGTGCTGACCTACCTTTCTGGCGTGACTCGATACCCACAGAGATGCGTCAGAGCTATATTCATTATGGTGAGCAATACCTAGGGAAACCTTGGACCTCACTCCCTTGGGCCGTTTTCGCAGAGTATAAGACCAACGGTAATCGTGTGAACTATGAAACGCTCTGCTTCGGGAAACGTCGGCAACTTGCAGCCATCGTCATGGCTGAGATCATGGAAGGCAAAGGTCGGTTCCTGTCGGATATCATCGATGGAATCGGCAGTTTCTGTGAGGAGACCTGGTGGGGCATACCTGCCCATTACAGCAAACAGATTCCTTTGGCCGAGGTTCAGGAAGTAGACTTGTTTAATGCTGAAACAGCCAGCCTCATCGCCTGGACAAGGTACATGCTACAGCCACAGTTGGATGCTTTCTCTCCCACTCTTTGTCAGCGTATCGACCACGAGATAGAGCGCCGTATCCTGAAACCAGCTCTCGCAAAGGACTACTGGTGGAAGAAGGCCGGCATGAACTGGAACCCGTGGATCTGTTCCAACTGGCTATCCTGTGTGCTGATCTGTGAAAAAGACGAAACCCGTAAGGCTGAAGCTATCGCACAGATTACAAAGGCCACACGAACGTTCATCGATGCTTATCCTGAAGATGGGGGCTGCGACGAAGGACCGGGCTATTGGGACAGGGCTGCTGCTTCGATGTTTGAGGTGATCAGACAGCTGTCTGACTTTTCTGAGTCTCCCGATTTCTCAGATTGCTCTGCCAAAATCCGCAATATGGCTTCCTATGCCTATAAGACCTATATCGGCAATGGCTATTGCGTGAATTTTGCTGATGCCCACGAGAACCGGGCTGTTCAGCAAGTGAATATCGTCTATCCCTTTGGACTGTTCCTGAACGACAAAACGATGAGAGAGTTCGGTGCTTCTATCGGACAACAGAAGGATGTACTGAATAATCCCGCCTTGCTCTACGATAAAAGCGGAAACTTCCCCACCCTAGGGCGGGAACTCTTCTTCCTCCGCCATATCCAGACGTTTATGAACGAACAACCTCACGAGCCTATATTAAATAATGTGTGGTTGCCCGATCTGCAGATGATGACGGCTCGCAGGGGCAATCTCTATGTGGCAATGAAAGGCGGAAATAACGGTGAGAGCCATAATCACAACGATGTTGGCTCGTTTATTGTCTATGCAGACAACCAACCACTATTGATTGACCCCGGTGTTGGCGAATACACAGCTGCAACCTTCGGCAAGAACCGTTACGACATCTGGACCATGCAGTCGCAATATCATAACCTGCCACAGATCAACGGCTGCGATCAGAAAGACGGTCAGCAATATGCCGCCAAGATCATCAGCCATAAGGAAGGCAGACTCTGTCTGGATATCGCAGGCGCCTATCCAAAGGAAGCAGGCGTTAACACGTGGAGGCGCACTGTTTCTGCGATGAAATCGGGCATTTCTGTGACCGAAGACTACGAGTTAGGCCATTATTCCCAACCCTCGTGCCTGATGTTCCTCACAACCGTCAAGCCTGATATCTCAAAAGGTCGTGTGAAGTTGGGCAACCATTGCATTGACTACGACAATGGTCAGTTGGAGGCATCCGTCGAAGATATCAGCAACAAACTAGATCCTTTGCTACAACAGATGTGGGGTCAGCAGATGTATCGCATCATACTGACCATCCGTTCGCAGAAGACCAAGAACAAAATCAGCTACACCATCCGATAATCACTATAGGGAAGAGTCTATCAACGTACGGAACTGCTGAATGCCCTGATGATTGTTGTCCAGTTCCTCAACTTCTGCCAGATACTTCAGAGCCTTTTCTTTGTCGCCCATGCCATAATAACCGAGGGCAAGCATGTACTTGCAGTGAATAAGGTTCTTCGTATCGAGCGAGTCCTCCCAGATCAACAGATCGGGCAGAGAGACTGCGAAATAGTCCATCACCACATTGTCGAAGACATGCTGCTGCCCGTAGTTGATGAGTTTGAAGAATCGGCCATGCGCCTCATCCTCACGTCCCAGTTTCCGTAAGGCCAAACCCTGATAGAAAATCTTGTCAGGCTTGGCGTCATTATAATACATCGCAGCAGCAGGCTCCTGAGGCCCTTTCGTAGCCGCTTCCCAACACTCGCAAGCTTTATCTTTCTGTCCCAAGGCATCATAGGCGACACCTAATAGATAATAGAAGTCGTTCTCCTGAGCACCAAAGAGCTTGCCTTCGCCCAAATGAGGCGGATAAGTGAGGCATTCCTCTAAAAGACCGATGGCCTTTTCTAGATGATCTAGTCCTTCTAGATTGGCTAGTTCAAGTTTTGCCAGCTCCACGCGGCAGATCTGATACTGCGAAGACACCTTGCCCTCGCCGCCTTCCCAAGGATGGAACTTGTGGGCATCAAGTTTCGCCATTGCCTCTTCATAGCGGCCAAGCTGATTCAGCAGAGTTATCTCCTCGAGCACAAGATCATCGCGCTGCTGAATGAGCTGAGGATATTTCTGCAGGAAGTCAAGACGCTCCTGATGGGGTTTATGCAAGCGCTTATAGAGCTGGTCAAGTTCCATCAGCATGCGGGCATCGGTCTCATCGAGATGGAAGGCCTTCTCCATATATTCCAAAGCCTCGTCTTGAGGATTCTTCTCATTCTTCTCTTGTCCAGGACCCGTCAATTTCTCGCCAGCAGCTATCTGGCGTGCTAACTCCGACATCATGTCTACAGCCCAGTCCATACATTCCTCTACACTTGATTCTTGTGGCTTCTCCGACTTATTGAAACGGGCCAGAGCCAGGTTGCGCCAAACTGCCGGGTATGTTGGGTCGAGTCTGGCTGAGCGTTCCCAATATCTCACTGCCAGATCATACTGCCGCTTATCGTAATAAAGACAGCCCAGATAATAAGGTGCCCGGGCATCCTTCACAAATGGATTCAGACCTATGTACTTCAAGATGATCGCATCTTCCAGACGGTTGGGGAAACAATAATCCGGACTGACAGATACTGCCTTCTGCAGATAGCCGAAACTATCGGTCATATTGGCAGCATAGGCCAGATAATAATAGGTAAGCGGTGATTCCTCTGCACCATTGTCGATAGCTGTCTGCAGCACAAGGGTTGCCTCGTCCTCAAGGCTTGACTGCAGATAGTCGAGAGCGGTTTCGTGGTAATTATAGATATTACCATGCATGAGTTCCACCATACGGTCCAAAGGCTCTTTGTTGCCTGTCAGCAAATGCTCCTCCACCATGCAGACATAGTTGAAGGGATCTATCTGATACGAGGCCTTTATCCAGGCAAGCGCCTCATCCTTACGTCCCAGTTTGCGCAGGGCGACGGCCTTCATGGCACGCGCCTTATGATTGTGGCTGTTGCTGATAAGGGCCCGCTCTAATTCGTCAAGCGCATCTTCCCAGCGTTCATCTATCAGACTGATACAGGCAGCCTCGAAGTAGCTGGCATCTGCCCAGGCCTTGTTCCAGCTGCTTTTCCAGAAACACTCGTATGCAGGTCCCGTCTGTAGCAGGTATTTATTGACAAGACCCAGATAGAAGAGGGCTTCACCATCATACGGATTGGGATTACGCTTTTTCTGTACCTTCACGGCAGTCTCCAGATAGGGCTTCGCCTTTTCGAAACAGGCACGACGCAGATACCAGAGGCCCGTCTGCAGATTGCAGCGATAGTCCATCGGATCACGGCGCAGACCCTCCTCGTAATAGTCGAGTGCACTCCAGGTTGCATGGCGGTATTGCTCCAGATGCAGACCCGTCAGATAGAGCTGATCGATGGTTTTCGTATCCTGTGGCGAAAGCGCAGCCTCAGCGGCATCGGGAATAGGACGGATGTCGTCGGGCTCAGCATGCCAAGCGAGCAAAGGGAACTTGCGGGGATTATCGGCGCGGTCGATGGCGAGGAAAAGATCCTGAAGCGACACATCCCCACACGCAATCGTCTCAACGAACACCTCCTCTGGCGACAGCGTCACTACCTTATTATAATATTCCTTACCGTAGTCGTCTTCGAGTATGATGCGGACCTCTTTCCTGGAAGTGGCAAGGATTCTGAAGCAGACAGAATGGTCTTCTCCCTCCTCGATATTCATAATGAAATCCTTCGAGGCCTGCTTCACGATACCGATTTCACGATACGGCATGAAATACTGTACAAACTGTTTTTCCTCGTAAGGCATGAGCCAGGTGAAGTCGGGCTGGTTCTCGGTATAGACACCCGCCATCAGTTCTATATAGGGGCGGAAGCCCTTGCGGTCGATGTGCCATTGTCGGGCCTCATCTGGCGAAGTCTCATCCGTGAGGTTACGATCCCAGGCGCGTCCGAAGTCACCATTTCCCCATGTCCATTGTTTCTTGCCTGGCGAGAAATGGTGCGAGGCCACATGCAGCATGCCTCCCTTCGTATCGTTCTCATAGCCGCCCTCGAAATCATACTTGGAGTTGACTGCCATATAACTCGTCGGCACAGGGATATTCCGATAGTTCGAGATATCCACACCTGCCGAGTAATCCATCTTATAATAAGTACCCGTAGCGATAGGGAACGAAGACACGGCGCGCTTGCCATGATCGAAGACCGCATTCACATCAGGCGGGAACACACTCTGATAGGCATCGTTCACCTCTACGGCTGGGTTCGCCCACCAGAGGAAGGTCTGAGGCAGATTGGTGCGGTTGCTCACACGACCTTGTATCTCAAGATAAGCACAACCTGGGCGCAGCGTAAAGCCCGCCATACCCTTCTGGTGGGACATCCGCTCCATCTCGTTCACCCATACCGTCACTGAGCCGTCCTCATTCTCCACAATGGTGCTATCCACGGGCATAAAGGTAGAGGGTCGATGGTGCTGGGGCCAGTTAAATTCGATGCCGCCACTGATCCAAGGGCCGGCCAGACCCACGAGCGCAGGCTTCACCACATGGTTATAATAGACGAAATGGCGCTCCTTGATCTTATCGTAGGCCATCTGGATGCGTCCGCCCAACTCTGGCAGGATCATCACCTTGATATACTCGTTCTCGAGATACACGGCCTTGTAGTCCTTATCGGTCTTCTCGTCACTGATAGACTCTATCACCGGATAAGGATAAACCACGCCGCTCGATCCCTGATAGACACGTTTTTCCAGAAACATTGGATTCTTTTCTGGCTTTCCCACCTCATAGGTCGGGATTGTTACAATTTCTCTCCAAGCTTTAACCATAATATAACGGAGTAATCTGAATTATTTGATTAGTTCTTTTTCGAGTTCCTCCAACGACTTGCCCTTGGTCTCAGGACAACGGCGGAACAGGAAGACAAAGGCACAGAAGCAGATGGCACTATAGATCCAGAACGAACCGCTGCTGCCAAGTGCAGCATTCATCGAGGGGAACGAGAAGGTCAGCGTGCAGCAGCCCACCCAAAGGGCGAACGTACATGTGGCCATCGCGATGCCACGAATGCGGTTGGGGAAGATCTCCGCCAACAGCGTCCAGGTGACAGGTCCCAGCGTCATTGCATAGGTCGAGATGGCTGCCACCACGAGACAGACCATTGCAAAGCCCTTCACCTCGAAGAAATAGCAGGTGCCAAGGGTCAGATAGATCAGTCCCAAGCCGCCGGCACCCAATAATATCAGCGTACGACGACCCCACTTCTCAATCGTATAGAGTGCCACAATGGTGAAAATGACATTGGCGATACCCGTAATGACGATATTGATGAACATACCGTCTACATCGAAGCCTGCACCCACGAATATCTCTTGTGCATAATTGAAGATCACGTTCGTACCGCACCACTGCTGGAACACGGCAATCACCAGACCCAGTATGAGTACGCGTCGATACTGCTTGGAACAGAGAACTGAGAGTTGAGAATTAAGAGTGAAGAGTGAAGAGTTATGATTACTGTCTGCCCTTGTTTTTTCATCAGCAGAGTAATCATAACTCTTAGTTCTTAATTCTTCACTCTTATTTCTTAGTTTGATAAACACCGGGCTCTCAGGAATAAAGAAGCTCATCAGCAGGAACAGCGCTGCGGGCAGCGTCTCTGCCCAGAACATCCATCGCCATCCCCACTCCAGATTCCAAGCCTGACTCTCTGCCACTGAGGTGTCGCGGGCCAGCAGCATATTCACCACCTGCGCTGCCAGGATACCCAGCACGATGGTCATCTGGTTCAGGCTCACCATCCTTCCGCGAATCTCCGTCGGACTGACCTCTGCGATATACATCGGCGAAAGGGCCGAAGCCACACCAATGCCCATACCACCGATAAAGCGGGCGATATTAAACATGGTGAAATCATTGAACAGGCCTGTGGCAATCGCCGATACCGTAAACAGCACCGCAGCCACTATCAGCAACGGCTTGCGACCATACTTGTCGGCTGCAGCACCTGCTACCATCGCACCTATCAGACAGCCCACCAAGGCCGTCGACATCGCCACACCTTGCAGTAAAGGCGACTCGCTGATGCCAAAATACAACTCATAGAACGGTTTTGCCCCTCCTATCACGACCCAGTCGTAACCAAAGAGCAGGCCACCCATTGCCGAAACGGCACAGATGAAATACAGAAATCCCCTGTTTTTTTCCAGAGTAATCATAACTCTTAGTTCTTAATTCTTAGTTCTTAATTATCTCTATCGCTTTCTTCACGATCTCGCTCCGCTCATTGATCACGGAGAAGTATTCGCTCATATCCCAGATGTCACGCGCTATCAGTGCCTTCAGTTGCAGACGGATATAAGCCAGCGACCTCTTCAGTTCGTCATCATCCTTGGGTTCGATCTTCTGTTTCTTGCCTTCGGCCACCACATCGTCGAGCATTTGCTGCGGCACCTCAAACTGCTGCTTGTAGTCGTTAAACGACTGCCAACGCCGTTTCAGTTCCTTGCGGTGATTGTCAACATAGCGCAGATTCTGCTGGATAATGATACCCTTAGCCGCCAGTTCACGATGATAACGGGTGTAGACGGTTGTGTCGAGCGGCACGTAATAGTCAGGCATGATACCACCGCCACCATAGACCGTACGATGTTTTCGGAGTGTCTCATACTTCAGTGAATCAGCGAAGTGGACACTATCCACATTGGTCAGCTCGCCGCTCTTCAGGCGGTTCACCATATCCATCGCATAGTCCTTGCCTTCGCCCTTGGTATAAGGCTTCTGGATACAACGGCCTGAGGGTGTATAGTAATGAGCGATGGTCAGACGGATCATCGAACCGTCAGGCAGGTCGATGGGACGCTGCACCAGACCTTTGCCGAACGTACGACGGCCAACCACCAGTCCGCGGTCCTGATCCTGAATGGCACCCGTCACGATCTCTGCTGCCGAAGCCGTATAGCCATCCACCAGAACGACTACCTTGCCCTTGGTGAATTTGCCGTTGCCGTGCGCCTTATATTCTGAACGCGGCACCTTCCGGCCGTTGGTATAGACAATCATGTCGCCACGCTCCAAGAACTCGTCAGCAATGTCGACGGCAGCCTTCAGATAGCCCCCACCGTTCTCCTGCAGGTCGAGGATCAGATCCTGCATACCCTGCGCCTGGAGCTTTCCGAGACTTTCCACGAATTCATCGTAAGTCTGTGCGCCGAAGTTACCGATACGGATATAACCGATGCCCGGACGGATCATATAGGCGGCATCGATAGAATGGACGGGAATCTTATCGCGCACCACGGTGAACATCAGTTTATCCTTGATGCCCAGACGCACCACACCCAGCTCCACCTTCGTACCCTTCGGGCCACGCAGACGCTTCATGATCTCCTCCTTCGACATCTTCACGCCTGCTATCGCCGTATCATTCACCGATACGATACGGTCGCCGGCTATGATGCCCACCTTCTCAGAAGGGCCGTTCGTCACAGGCTGGATCACCACCAACGTATCGTCCATCATATTAAACTGCACGCCGATACCCTCAAAATTGCCGTTCAAGGGCTCATTCAGTTCCTTCACCTCCTTGGGCGTCGCATAGCTGGAGTGCGGGTCGAGCTTGTCGAGCATGCCTCGGATGGCATCCTCCACGAGTTTCTGCTCATCGACACTGTCGACGTAAAGATTGGTAACGGCCAACTCCGCATACTGCAATTTTCGCAGCGGACTGTCACCTCCCGTATTGATCCTGAATTGCGCAGATGCGCTCAGACTAAGCAGCAATAATGTGCCTGATAATATAATCTTTTTCATCTTTATTACGATATTTCGTTCATGATAGTCACATGGATGATGAAAGCACCGCTCCCATGATCCGTCGCATTAATTTCATTCTGCAAAAATACGGATTTCCACCGAATTTGCCAAATGTTTTAAAGACAATTTTGCTCATCCCTCACATTTTCTTCTGAGAGACTATTGTGTTTTTGCGCCCTAGGCAGGCAGCAAATGTTTCCTGCCTGGAAAACAATTGTTCTCTAGGCTATCCTCAATTTCCATACTTACATTTGAAGTTTTCCATAGGGTGTTGTATACGGTATTTCATAATCCCCTGATTTGTAGCAACTTCCGGATTTGTCTTGTTTACAAGTTTTCCATAGGTAACTGATACAACCTATTGAAAAAAGTCGTATCTTTGCAACCGAGAAATAATGAATAATCGATAACTGTGTTTGCGAGATCGTTGTACATATTCATGATAGGCATTCTGTTGGTTGCTTGCAGTCAGCAGGAGTCTGGCTCACAGACGGCAGTAAGCTGTCTGGAGGAAGCTGAGGCTGCTTTGGCCAACGACAGCATCCGTCAGGGTGAGACTTTGCTGAGAAAGACCATACAACTGTCGGAAGCGTCAGAGGATTGGCACACCTATTATATCGCGTACCAGCGATTAGCTTCAAGCTTATCGCAGAGTAACCCTGAGGAAGCATTGCGGTTGATGAAGAAAGCCCTGACGGTGTATGAGCAGCATCCCGACGATGAGCGAAATCGAGTCATATTACTCGACTACGCAGGCACCTACGCTGCGCAAGTGGCTTTTAACACTGAAGGCTCCTACGACGAAGCACTCGGTTTCATCAACCATGCATATAATATCGCTGAGAAAAACCAGATGACGGACCTGATGTGTCAGACACTCACCAGTCTTGCAAACATCGCCTGGGCTCAGGAAGACTATCGCCAAGCTGTCGATTGTGCCCATCGGGCAGAATCTGTTGCGACAACCGACCTTAGACAAGGCACATTACAAGTGCTGGCCCGCAGTTACCTCTGCCTTAATATGCTCGATTCGGCAGAAACCATCTATCGCCAGATTGATTCGGGTGATGATGTCCATCTGGCCTATATCGTGCAGAGTAACCTCGCCAAGATTGCGCTCCGAAGGATAGGCGCCACACAAATCGAAGACAGTTTGGATGAGGCCTTTGATCAGATAGAGGACATCTATTACAAGGCACTTGAACAGAAAGACCAGTACTATCAAGCGACGTTGAAGCAGGAAATGGAGAATCAGCAACTGGAATACCGTTCACAGATGTATAGCCGTACGCTCCTGATTGTCATCATTGCTTCGGTCGTCATCCTTCTTGCGGTTGTGCTGGCACTTCGTTATCGCATCCGCATGCAGGAACAGGAGAAACATCGGCTCCAGCAGGAGGCAGAGCATCAGAAGACCTTGTTGCACCAGACGAATGAAGTGGTGGCTTTCCTGCAGAACTTCATCCTCGAACGAACGGAAGTACTGAAAAAGCTCAACCAAAGCGGCGATTCACTTATCACTCTCAGCCCGCACGAATGGAGCGAGATAGAACGTACACTCAACGCCATCGATGGTGACCGTTTTGCCCATATACGCAAACAGTATCCAAATTTGCAGGAAGACGACGTCCGCCTGTGTATTCTCACACGACTCGGTCTCAGCAACCGCACCATTGGCAACATCTACTGCATCACCGTCTCTGCCGTTCAGCATCGCAAACTCAAACTGAAGAAGGATGTGTTCGGAGAGAGCAATCCAGATGTCACTCTGGAGCAGATACTCAACAGCAAATAATTATCACAAATGGAAACAATAATAAATACGATAACGACAATGAAGAAACTATTATTCTTATTCATTTTGATGCTCACGCCAATGCTGGCAAGTGCCAATGACGGCGATACGTTTAGTGAGGAGACGGTAGAAGGGGTTCTTTTAAATTATACCATTATCAGTGAGTCAGAGAAAACCTGCATGGTGGGATACAAACAATACCCGGAAGTTCCTACCGCCCAAGATCGCAGAGGGCCTGAGAAAGATGTGTCTAAAGCATCAGGAGACATCACGATACCTGAAGAGGCAAAAGGGTACAGAGTTGTCCGGATAGAAACCTCTGCTTTCGAACAGGCAGCCATCACTAGCGTTTTCATTCCGAATAGCGTCAAGACCATTGGCTCTTATGCTTTTCAGAGGTGCGTTGACTTGAAATCCGTCAGGTTATCTGAGCAATTGACAAGAATAGAAGGATTTTTATTCTATGGTTGTAAAAGCCTTACCAGCATCGACATACCCGAAGGAGTGACCTCCATTTGTGACTATGCATTTGCTGGTTGTGAACAACTGAAGGAAATAAACATCCCATCAGGTGTGGAGCAATTTGGTGGGAATGTGTTCTGTAATACTGGTTTCACTTCTTTGCCTAAACTGCCTGAAAGTCTCACGGTCATTCCTAAAAGTATGTTTTATGAATGTACTCAGTTGACATCCATCGAGATTCCGGAGAATATCACGATAATTGAAGAATGCGCATTTGGCAGATGTCCCATCTCGGAAATAGAAATCCCTGCCAGTGTGACCCATATCGGTGTGGCAGCGTTTGCCAATTGTAAAAACATTACCGATTTGACCATTCCCGACAATGTGACGGAAATCGGTTTTAACGCTTTCAATGGCTGCTCCAATCTGAAGACAGTTAAATTGTCTGCCAATATCACCAGTCTCAATCAAGGTATTTTCACAGAATGTTCCAGTTTGGAATCTGTCATCATTCCCAATGGAGTGAAGAGCATTGGCAAATTCGCTTTTGAAGGATGCTCTTCACTTGGCTCTATCAATCTTCCCGAAACTCTGGAAGAAATTGGTGAACAAGCGTTCTTTGGCTGCTCATCGCTTAAGCAACTTTTTATACCCAAAAACTTTGTAAGATTTGGAAAGGATGAGAATAATACTTATTGGTCGTTTATTTATGGTTGTACCAGTCTGACATCTATTGTTGTTGACAAAGATAATCATGTGTTTGATTCCAGAGACAATTGCAACGCCATCATCGAGACAGCCTGCAATACATTGGTTGCTGGTTGTATCACCACCACTATTCCAGAGGGCATAATCACCATTGGATCTTGGGCATTTGGGGGCTTTAAGGATCTTACTTCCATCTCTTTACCCAATAGTCTGAATCGCATTGAACAGGCGGCATTCAATGGATCTGGACTTCGAGAGATAATAATACCAGAAAATGTAACCTACATTGGGGCTTATGCATTCTCGAGTTGCAATAGCCTAAAAGAGTTTTATTGCTATGCTGAGAAAGTGCCAGAAGCAGAAAGCTCTGCTTTTGGTAACACTAATCTCAAAGAAGTCACGCTTCATGTGCCTGCTGCATCTGTCAGCGCATACCAAGCCACAGAGCCTTGGAAGAACTTTAAAGAAATCATGGCACTTGCGGCTCAAGATGATTATCGTCCGTTTGTCGAAGAAGGTAAAGTATGGAAGGCGGGAAGTACTACTGGTATTTCGGATGGTATTGTGAAAATGGTTGAATACTACTACTTCGATGGCGACACAATCATTGATGGAAGGACCTGTAAGCAGATGATGTGCCAACGATATGTCAGTCCAAATCATCCGGATTATGCTGCTATGGCACATATTCCCTCCTTAAGATATGTTGGAGCATGGTACGAAGAGGACAAGAAAGTGTATATTTATAACGCGATAAACCAACTTAGGATGATGTATGACTTTTCCCTCGGAGCCAATGACACCTTGCTGATTGATAATAAGGCCTATGTGATAGGGCCAAAGCAGACTGGAGGTTTAAATGGTTTTAAGGGTGTTTATAGAAATATTATGTGGTGTTTTGATGAAGACGCCTATTACACCTATTACAATTATAATACCACTTGGCTGGAAGGTGTTGGAGGAATTGACGGCCCGACCGTAAATGTTTATTATGGGTCAGAAGGACATGGGTTGTTCCTGATGTCGTGTACCGTTGGTGATGAAGTCATCTACCTCAACGACAAATATGAGGATGGGGCTACTCCTGAAGCCGCAGGAGCCCGGAAGAACCGCTTCGATTTCTCCCATACGATTAAGACAAAGCCAAAAGCGCCAAGAAAGAGTGCGGAAGAATCACCTTTGTATGGCGAATACAACGACCAAAAGTTAGGCATTAATCTTAACCCGCTCGACAATGCCTATCTGGTAAGCATTACTGACGAATCTGGTAAAGTAGTCTACAAGAAAGCCGTCAACGCTGGCAATATCGTTGGTCTCAACATCGACATCTCTGCCTACTCAAAAGGCCGTTATACCGTAACCGTGGAGAATAACGATGAGGTCTTCACTGGTCAATTCGAGGCGCAGACGACAGGAATTGAAGCCATAATAAAAAATAAGGTGGAAACCAGACCTTCTATCTACAACCTTCAAGGCCAGCGACTCGGTTCCATGCAGAAAGGCTTGAATATCTTTAATGGACAAAAGATCTTCAAATGAGTACACAGAAGGGTCGGTTCCTATTGTGTACTTTGTAAAGAAATACGAGCCGTAATGCCGTGAGCAGTGAGCCGTAATGTCATCGTCGACGACATTACGGCTCGTCCATGGTCTGCCGTAAGGCCGTCATTATCTGTATCAGATTACAATGTGAATCAGATGTGACACAAATGTGAATCACACGGAAATCAAATCATAGATGCTTAATAGTCAGACAATTATGAAAGCATTATAGCCATTGTGTCAGATGTGTCAGATTAAAAAGGAAAAATGGAGTGTCTAAAAAAGAAATATGAATTTAACAAAGAAGGATTGCGTACAATCTGATTCACCTGCATCTGACACAAAAAGCCGCTCATAATGGGCGTACACAGTAGGGGCGGTTTCCTATTGTGTACAATAAGAGCCAAGTATTGCTGAGATTGAAAATAATCACCGAAAGATTTGGGAATTAAGATAAAAATATCTACCTTTGCGGACAAAACAGTGTTTCATGGACGTAGCGTTTATTTTAGACAAGTATTTCAAAGGAATGGAAAATGTCTCCATAGACGTGTTTGATGCACAGACGTTAAACACAGTCTATCGGGATGTTGTCAAAGCTATGACCTCTCATTTTGAAATCGAAGTGAGTGTGCTCCAGGCATTGAGCTATTGTCTTTATGAGATGATGGACAATGTTCATATACATTCCGGCAAGCCGCTGGGCACGGCCATGACGCATTATGATGATTCACACAAGGCCTTACGCATTTTAATAGCTGACGATGGCATGGGTATTAGGGAGTCGCTCGCTGAGAATGATAAATATAAAGACATTACCGAAGCTGAAGCTCTGAAACTGTGCTTGGAGGACACGATTACCGATGGTAAGGGTATGGGGTTCGGGCTATATACTACCTCAAGACTCGTCGACAGCATCGGCAAAGAGTTTATTCTGCATTCTGGTACGCACAAACTGATTATCAAAGACGGAGAAACTTCAGTCATCGAGAATGGATTCTGGCAAGGAACTCTTATTTATATGGAAATAGGTACGGGCGAGGAAATCGACCCTAATCAGATTGTTGATCATCGCGCGGCTGTTGCAGAAGAGTATAACGAGACATTTGTGGAAACAGAAGAATTGGAATCACTATGGTAGAATTTAAATTCATAGAATACGGAACGGACTTCGGGACGCGCGATATGGGTCAGAAACTCCGGGAGAAGTTATTGCCGCTCATTAACGGTAACGAGAAGGTTGTTCTTGATTTTACAGGAGTAAATGTAGTATCCAACTCCTTTGCTGACGAATGCATCGCCAAACTACTTTTGGAAATGCCTTTATCGGAGTTGAAGCGTCGCACAACATTCCGCGGATTGAATCCATTGGCTGAACGTAGTGTATTGGTAGCGCTTCAACGTAGATATAAAGTATTGTCTACCTGAATTACACAGTAGGAACCGACCCTACTGTGTAATTTCGAAACAAAAGATTAATAGTATGAATAAAAAACTAAAAACGTTTGTTTGTATGTTCATGCTTTCATCTATAGCAGGATGTACTTTAAGACAATCTAAGCACGGCTATAGGATGGAACCAACAGATAGGTCACAAAATACTTGTGATTCCATTTTTCTATTATCTGTCACTGAAAACGACAACGGACACGACTATTATTATTCATGCTTCTTGGACACACTTGATAATAAATTGAGTATCCTGAAAACCTCTAATCAGATTGTTTATAGTTATAGTTGTTATATTATAAATCCTGGTGTTTCTATTGATTATGATGATAAAACGGAAGGTCATATGTCAATACTCCTGAAAGATGGATTAATCAGTAAAAGGATATTTACAGAAACAAATAAGGCTATAGAGTACGAATATGACTCCTTGTGCTATTTAAGGCGTGTTAGTTTTGGTGGTGCAGAGTGTAAACTCTCTTGGAATGGAGATTCTTTGAAAGAGTTTTCTTATAAGGCTCCAGAGTATAAATGGGAAACTAAAGCGTATGTGGTGTATAGTAAGAACAATCATCCTCTCAATTATTCTTTAGGTCTTTTAAATCATGCTGATTTATCAAAAGACAACTGTGAGCATTATTTGTTTGCATATTTGGGGTTATATGGGAAACTGCCTGTCGGGAATCATTATACCATTGAAAAGATTACTTATGACCATCTTGGTGTAGAAAACAAAAAATGCCAGGTTTTTGAAGAGGACTATACAAGTAATGGCATAGAACAAGAAAGTAAATCGTATTACAGAGATAGTGAAAGAGTTAACAAAAAGACTCTTGTTTGGAACACATCAAATATAGTACAATTATTGAAAAAAATACGACCCCCTCAGTAAAGTCATACTATATGAGAACGATTATATTACTTTTGGTTATTATTTGTCTTGCTGCTTGTTCTAACAAGTCACAGCCAAAAATCGACAATGATGGCGTCAACGAACGTGCCATGATAATTTCTGATCCAGAATCTAAAATCCTCTATAAACGCTGGTGTGAATTGTGTGACTCCATGATAGCATGCGGAAAGAAACTTATGCCTAATCAACATTCCCCTTTATTGGAGAAAGGTTGTAAACTTAATAAGGAACAAAAGATTTTCTGCACATTGTCTCCTTTATATAATGTAGGTGACACCGTATACATTCTAGAAGAAATCAACAGTTATACTTCTACTGTTTTATTTGCTTTTTGGAATAAAAAGTCTGGCGATGTTTATGGAACTGACAAAGTTTATGAGTATAGATATATGAGATATCAGAAAAAAAGCATCTTGAATGAGGGGAAAAAAGAAATATGTGATTCTGTATTTATCAAAAATGATCTGGATATTTGTTCTTTTTCTGAAAAGTTAATAAAAACATGTAGTGACTGGGATACATTACAACTGAAAGAGAATAAGAATCTGGATGGTGTTTCAGGTGAACATAGATACATGTTAGCATATAGAATAATATTTTTGACGGATAATCAATTTGACCTTAAGTGCGTAAAAATCGCCAGTCAGGGAAATATTGGTGACGAAACAACAGAACCATATATGGTCATTCCGGTGGGTTAGAATACACAGTAGGAACCGACCCTACTGTGTATTCGCAAAAAAAATTTAAAAGTCATTCCAAAATCTTTGCGGTCTTGGTTTTTTAAGAATTTTTTGTGCGTACTCGTCCTGAAAGTAGAGGGTCGTCGCGATGTATCTTGTTCGCAGACGTGACTAAAGCAGGGCGCAGGATTTTTTATATCTCTTCGATTTGTAACTGAAACCATAAGGACATCGCCAGCGTTTTAAGCGGCTCCCGTCTTCAGCGAGTACACAAAGGATCAGTTCTTGCGTCCCTACGGTAGCAAGCCAGCAGAGCTGGAGCGCTTACTGTGTAATTTTACCCCGACACTAGAGGGGCTTTAGTATGACACTAGAGGGTGTTTAGTGTAAGGGTAGAAGGCATTGACCTTCAGGAAGGGGGCAGCAGGGGCAGGAAAAACATGGAATAATAAAAAATAAATCCCTAAATCATGTGAATTGCAATTCAGCGATTTAGGGATTTATTTTTCACGGTCGTAGGAAATTGCTGCCCCTGCTGCCCCCCAAAAGGCAACTATTTCTTGCTTTTGTAGAATTTCTCGAGGGTGCGGTAGGCGTTCTCACGTTCAGGAGAGGCGACCTCCTTGGATTCTACGTCGATCTTCATCACAGGTGCTGCATCGAGATTCTCCTTGGTGATGGCCGTCCACTGCGGCAGGCCCTCGCCATTGGGATTGCCCGTCTTGCAGAAGTTGGCATAGTAGGTCAGGAAAAGCTTCGAGATGGCATAGTCCTCGTCCTGCCAGTCGTAGTACTCATTGGTGTCGAGGGTTCCCATAGCATACTCGATATCGGCAGAATGAACAGCACCTGGAGCGATCTGAGGCTGCTCGGCCTGCTTCTCTTCCTCAGTCTTCTCGCGCACACCTCCAGCAAGAGCAGCCACCTTGTCGCCCATCTTCTCTGACTGCTGGGGACGTGGGTGCATATAATGGTAGCGATAAACGGGCAGACCGGACTTGGCATGATAGTCACAGACCTTCCATGTGGGGAAGCCTGTGAAGAGGTCGGAAACGAGGTCGAAGCCCTTCTGGTTCATCACGTCCTCATCGGTCTCGATGCCATAGGCCTTGAAGATCTCATCGGTCATATCGCCGAACTGCGGCTTCAGAGCATTCTTATAATTCTGAAGGGTTGGCGCCTGACCCTGGATTGCCTGAATGGGATGGGCCTCAAGCGAGTTCCAGCCTGCGAGCAGCGGCACCTGGGCCTGCTCGTTCTTCTCGAACACAGCATCCGCACTTTCAGTCATAAAGTAGCCATCGAGCACCACGTTGGCCATTCCTCTGGGCGGAAGAAGCTTCTGGAGGGAATCAGCATTCAATGCCATCGCATCAGCCAGACTGGCGATACCAGCCTGTTTCAGGAGTTCTGCGCCGGCAGCGTCGGCATCGGTCTGGGAAGAGGGCTGATAGGGCAATACCTCTGCACCTGAAGAAAGCATCGCGCCAGCAATCAGGTTCTTGGAGAGGGGCGAGCACATCAGGAGCGATACTGAGAAAGAGCCAGCCGATTCGCCTACGATGGTGATCTTGTCAGGATTGCCACCAAAGGCTGCGATATTCTCTTTCACCCACTTGATAGCAGCCACCTGGTCGAGGAATCCGTAGTTGCCGCTGCCCTTATAGTCGGAAGCTGCGGTGAGGTCGGGATGGGCAAAGAAGCCGAACACACCCTCACGATAGTTGGCCGTCACACCGATAACGCCCTCCTTGGCAATGGAAGAGCCATCATAACGGGGTTCGCTGCCAGAGCCTGCCATCAGTCCGCCGCCATTGAAATAAATCAGCACAGGCAGCGCATCGGCCGTTGTGGCTGCGGTGGTCCAGATGTTCAGATAGAGACAATCCTCGCTACGGCCAGAGCCGCGGAACGCCATATCGCCGAAGACGTCGAGCTGCATGGGATCGTCGCCAAACTGCTTGGCTTCGCGCACACCCTCCCAAGCCTGAACAGGCTGGGGAGCCTTCCAACGGAGCTCGCCGACAGGAGCCTGAGCGAAGGGAACGCCCAGGAATTTCTTCACACCGTCCTCTTCGAATCCTTCGAGAACGCCATACTGGGTTTTTACCTGAAGGGTGATGGTCTCTCCCTTCTGTTGCGTGCAGCTACCAAGAACTGCAGCACCAGCGATAACTAACATCGCTAACACGTGGTTTCTAGCCATAATCATATCTGTTTATTGGATTTATTCGTAAATATCCTCCTCTGGGCGGTCTTCCTCGATGACGAGGTTGTCAATGATGAAGTTCTGACGCTCCATCGTATTCTTGCCCATATAGTATTCGAGAAGTTTTTGCACTTGGTCTGTCTTATGGAGAGTTACCTGTTCGAGACGGATATCAGGACCGATGAAACCGGCAAATTCCTCTGGCGAAATCTCACCAAGACCTTTGAATCGGGTAATCTCCGGATCTGGACCCAGTTCGCTAATGGCGTTTATACGCTCCTCCTCACTATAGCAGTAACGGGTGATGAAATCGCTCTTTTTATCCACTTTAGAATCAGCCTCAGCAATAACCTGCTTGTTTTTAATCTTCGTGCGACGGTTACGAACACGGAAAAGCGGGGTCTGCAGCACATAGACGTGGCCCTTCTTGATGAGCTCCGGGAAGAACTGCAGGAAGAAGGTGATGATGAGCAGACGGATATGCATACCGTCGACATCGGCATCAGTAGCCACAATCACCTTGTTATAGCGCAGGCCATCGAGCCCTTCCTCGATATCGAGCGCTGCCTGCAACAGATTGAACTCCTCGTTCTCGTAGACCACCTTCTTAGTAAGGCCGAAACAGTTGAGGGGCTTGCCTCGCAAAGAGAAGACCGCCTGTGTGTTCACGTCGCGGCTCTTGGTGATGCTTCCGCTGGCAGAGTCTCCCTCAGTGATGAAGATGCTCGACTCTTCCTTGCGCTCGTCCTTCACATCGCTGAAATGGATACGGCAGTCGCGCAGTTTGCGATTATGCAGATTGGCCTTCTTGGCCCTCTCACGCGCCAGCTTGGTGACACCAGCCATCGCCTTACGGTCGCGCTCGCTCTCCTTGATTTTATTCTCCAGCACCTCAGCCACATCGCTGTGGATATGCAGGTAGTTGTCGACCTCCTGTTTGATGAAGTCGCCTACATATTTATTGATGCTGACACCCTCTGGCGACATCACCGTAGAACCGAGTTTGATCTTGGTCTGACTCTCGAAGATGGGTTCCTCGACATTGATGGAGATGGCTGCCACGATACCTGTGCGGATATCACCGTATTCGTATTTGTTGTAGAACTCCTTGATAGTACGGGCAATATGCTCCTTGAAAGCACTCTGATGGGTTCCGCCCTGAGTGGTATGCTGGCCGTTGACGAAGGAATAATACTCCTCGCCATACTGATTGGCATGGGTAAAGGCAATCTCGATGTCATCGCCCTGCAAGTGGATGATGGGATAGAGGGCATCGCTGGTCATGCGATCCTTCAACAGATCCTCCAGTCCGTGACGCGAGAGGATGCGGCGACCATTATACATGATGATCAGGCCAGTGTTCAGATAGGTATAGTTGCGCAGCATGTTCTCCACAATCTCATCGTGGAACTGATAGTTGTGGAACATCGTTGCATCGGGCTCAAAATAGATATAGGTGCCGTTCTCATCCTGTGTCGGCTCTGTGACATCGCTGGTCAGCTTGCCACACTCGAAAGTGGCCTTACGCACCTTGCCATCGCGATAGCTGTGCACCTCGAAATGAGAACTCAGCGCGTTCACGGCCTTCACACCCACGCCATTCAGTCCGATAGACTTCTTGAAAGCCTTCGAATCAAACTTTCCGCTGGTGTTCAGGATGCTGACGCTATCGATGAGTTTGCCTTGGGGGATGCCTCGGCCATAGTCGCGTACAGAGATGCGGTGATTGTCCTCGATATTCACCTCGATGCGGTCGCCTGCCTTCATCTTGAACTCGTCGATGGAGTTGTCGAAGACCTCTTTCAGCAGGACATAAATACCGTCTTCTGGGGATGCACCGTCGCCCAATCGTCCGATATACATACCTGGGCGTAAACGAATATGCTCAAGGCCTGTTAAAGTGCGGATATTATCGTCATCGTATATGACGTTCTCTTCAAGGTTGATGTTATTCTCTTCTGCCATTTTATTGGTTTAGTTATAGTGATTTTCTGAAACAACGGCGACGCTTGTGCTGCTGGTGGTCGAGGTATTTCCACTGACTCTGTACCTGATTGTTGGTCTCCATCTCTACATTGGTCTCCCCCCACTTGAAACCATACTTCTGATACCAGGGGATAAGGTCATAGAACAATAGGGCGTTGGCGCCTTTCTGCTGATACTCGGGCAGGATGCCCACCAACATCATATCGACACACTCAGCCTTACGGAACTTCAGCGCGCGCAGACAATGCCACCAGCCGAAGGGCCAAAGGCGTCCTCTGCGACACTTCTGCAGGGCGCGGGTCATCGAAGTAATGGAGATGCCTACACCAATGATATCATGATTGGGCGTGTTCCAGTCTTCAATGAGACAGATCAGATTCATGTCGAGCATAGGGAAATACATCTTCAGATATTCATCGATCTGCGCCTCTGTCATCTGTGAGTAGCCATAAAGATGGCCAAAACTCTTGTTGACCACATTGAGCACCTTGCGACCAATCTGCTCCTCGCCGAACACCTGGCTGCGCTTAGGGTGCATCGGATGCAGGTTATATCGCTTCATGACCATCTCGGCTATCTTCTGATACTTCTCTGGCACCCCGCCCTGAGGCACGATCAGCTTGAACTCCAGATAGTCGTTGTCTTTCTCCCAACCACCAAGTTGTTCGATATGCTGAGGATAATAGGGGTAATTATAGATGGTGGCCATCGTACCCAGCTCCTCGAAGCCCTCGATGAGCATACCCTCAGGATCCATATCAGTAAAGCCGAGGGGACCGACGATCTCTGTCATACCCTTCTGGCGGCCCCAGTCCTCAACAGCCTGAAAGAGGGCGCGGCTCACCTCGATGTCGTCGATGAAGTCGACCCATCCGAAGCGAACGCTCTTACGCTCCCATTTCTCGTTGGCTCTCTTATTGACAATACCTGCAATACGTCCTACGAGCTTACCGTCTTTATAGGCCATGAAATACTCCGCCTCGCAGAATTCGAAGGCAGCATTCTTATCCTTGCTCAGCGTATGGACCTCGTCGCTGTATAAGTTGGGCGCATCATAGGGACTGCCCTTGTACAAGTCATAATGGAAGTCAATGAAGGCCGCCAGACTCTTCTTGTCTGTTACCTTCCTAATCTCTACTGATGACATAACTATTGGTCTTTAAAGCTTTAAAACGTTGCAAAGATACAAAAAAAAGTGAAAAGTGGAAAGTGAAAAGTGAAAAATTTGCTGCCGCACGCTTTTTTTTACTGGCAGGCTCCATCCACACTGCCAGCCTCCAACAATCGCTCCTGAGCCTCATCATAACTCAATCCCAGCATATCCTGAAGCATCCGCGTACCACGATCCACCAATTTGGCATTCGTCAACTGCATCTTGACCATCCGATTGCCTTCTACGCGACCCAGTCGTATCATCAATGAAGTAGATATCATATTCAGCACCATCTTCTGGGCCGTACCGCTCTTCATGCGGCTGGAACCCGTGACGAACTCCGGACCCACAATGGTCTCAATGGGATACTCTGCTGCCTGAGCCAAAGGCGTATGATGGTTGCTGGTGATACAGCCCGTCAATAGGCCGTTCTGACGGGCACCCTGAATAGCGCCAAGCACATAAGGAGTCGTGCCTGAAGCTGCGATACCAAGTACGACATCATCTGCGGTGGGATGATAAGCAAGCAGATCCTTCCAACCTTGCTCAGGGATATCCTCCGCCTTCTCAACAGCATGACGCAAAGCCTGATCACCACCCGCGATGAGTCCTATCACCCACGTATCGGGCACTCCAAAGGTAGGCGGCAACTCGCTGGCATCCAAGACACCCAACCGTCCACTGGTACCGGCCCCGATATAGAAGAGTCGGCCTCCTCGCTTCATCCGCTCCTCTACAGCCTCAACAAAAGGCTCTATCTGCGGGATGGCCTGTCTGACGGCCTCGGCCACCTCAGCATCCTCCTCGTTGATGTGCTGTAACAACTCGGCTACCGACATCTGTTCCAGATGGTCGAAGCGTGAAGGCTGCTCCGTAATCTTATCCTTGATATCCATCCCACATAATCTTAATATCCCCAATTTTCGCCCACCAACACGACCACATGCTTTCCGCGGGGCGAATTGCGCAGGAAATGAACATAATTACAGATGCTCTCAGGCGAGTTGCAGTTGTGGCAGACGCCATCAGTCTGACAAGGTGTTTTGATATCGAAGCGGGCTGCATTAATAGGCGAAGCCGTCGAACGGGCGCGTGCTAATGCTGCCTCAACGGTCTGTGCCACCTTGTTCAAGCCTATGATAAAGATTACCTTTTTCGGTCCCCAGGTGATGGCAGCCACACGATTACCATTGCCATCGATATTCACGATGACACCGTCTTCGCTGATGGCATTGGCACTCGACAGATAGACATCAGCCGTAAAAGCGCGCTCATAGATCTTCACCACTTCCTCACGGTCGGTCACCTCATCACGGTCGAGCACCTCGAGGGTTCCTCTTTCCTTCAGCGCCTGAGGAATGCCCATATCGCGGATGGTCATCGACCCGCCCCACGTCACACTGCTACCATCGGCGATCAGTTCCGATACTTTCTTCACTGCCTCCTCTGCAGTCTTGCAGTAGAAAGCTTCCATGTTGCGTCGCTTCAGATGCTTGATCATCCGCTCCGCCAATCGTTCGTTTCGTAATTCCTTGGGTGTCATTTGCTCAGTATTTGTTCTGCATGTTCCTTGGTCTTCACCTGTTTGCCAGCAAAGATTTGTTCGATGATGCCCTCCTCATTGATAATAAAAAGCCTCAGCCGTACACCCGCTAGTATTATCCTTTGGATAAAAATACAGCATCAGTTTTTTCCCCTTATAATCACTCAGACGGATATCTCGCCCTTGTTCGTCTTTGCCCAATATCTCAGTCGCCTTGTCTCCAATATTCATAGCTGTTCATTTTTAAATATCTGCTGCAAAGATACGAAAAATCAGATAAAAACACGCCCTTCGCACCAAAAAATTTACTCAAGGAAGAACAGGCTGACGCCAATCACGGAAATGAAAGCACCTACAACCGCCTTCCACGTAATCTTCTCGTGGAAGAGCCAATAGGACGGTAGGAGGATAATAATCGGCGTCATTGCCATCAGCGTAGATGCGATGCCAGCAGCGGTGTATTGCACGGCCATCAGCGAAAATCCGACCCCTACGAAGGGTCCGAAGATGGTGGTGGCCGTTGCCACAGAAAGTCCCTTTTTATCGTGCATTGCCTCACGCAAATGTCCCATTTCATCGCGATAAAACAGCAATAGTAAAAACCCCACAACGCCAGCTATGCAACGGTAGAAGTTGGCACTGAAGGGTACCAGCCATTCAGGTACGCCCAAATCGGCCAATGCAGCCATATCGTAATGGTCCATACCTATCTTGCTGAGCACCAATCCCACACCTTGACAGACGGCTGCTCCGATCGCATAGAGTACTCCATTAAGAGGCAGTTTCAGCGATAGCTTATGATGCTCACCTCGTCCGAGCACGGAGATACCGATACCAAAAAGCGTCACCAGCATTGCGACGACACTCATCGCCCTCATCTGCTGACCTAATGTCACCCAAGCCATCAGCGCAGCGGATAGCGGAGCCAGCGTCATGAAGAGCTGACCAAAGCGCGAACCTATGATGATATAACACTGGAA
>JAEEGK010001624.1_pt1 | contig 56412 bp, 53 predicted proteins | sample 8958771 | NCBI WGS metagenome assembly JAEEGK01 (sample SAMN16246547, study PRJNA631951) | gut metagenome | biome: gut microbiome; feature: rumen; material: SC-attached | host: Bos | place: Iran: Karaj | collected 2018-10 | reverse complement strand
AACGGAAAACCTCGCCACCTTAAACTCCCTGCCAACAGAGGTGTCCACTCAACTCGCACTTGACCGCGACCCACACGGTAACGTACAGGTATCGCTTATCGAGACAGAGAAACTGCTTTCTGGACTTGTGGAGGAGAAACTTGAAGAGATGGCTGCAGAAGGCAAATACAAAGGTAAGTTCGCCTCCCAGCATCACTTCTTCGGTTATGAGGGCCGTTGTGCCGCTCCATCTAACTATGATGCCGACTACTGCTATTCCCTTGGTTACAATGCCGCTCAACTAATTGCCTCAGGCAAGACAGGCTACATGTCAATTGTCAAGAACACTACAGCTCCTGCTTCTGAATGGATTGCCGGTGGTGTGCCCATCACGATGATGATGAACATTGAGCGTCGTAATGGCGAGGACAAGCCAGTTATCCGCAAGGCTTTGGTAGAACTTGATGGCGCTCCATTCAAGTACTTCGCCGCTCATCGCGACGAGTGGGCAAAAGAGACCTGTTATGTTTATCCAGGTCCTATCCAGTACTTCGGTCCAACTGAGGTTTGTGACCAACCCACTAAGACTTTGCAACTCGAACAGCAGAAATAATCTCTGCCGAAAGAATCTCAAGCTCAACAGCCACGTCCTCTCCTTCATCAAAAGACTGGGCCGTGTGCTGTTGAGCCCTTTTTTTAAGACTGTTCATAATGTCCTTAAGGACTTTAAAGACATAAATGGCTTTATCGACCTGATATCCTATTTAGAAGATGGTGGCGAAGAAAAAAACACAGAAAAAAAAGAACCGCAAAAGAGGCAAGAACCAACGTCGGAGTTTCTTTCGTCGCATGCCATCTTACATTTTGTGGTCTTTGATTGCTGTGATAGCTGTCATCTATATCACCGCCTTCTATAATATGTTTGTCGGCCCGTATTCTTTCAGATGGAAAGCGTTGTATGGCGACGATGAATATCCTGCTGGAACAGTCCGTGGCATCGACATCTCTCACTATCAAGATGAGATAGATTGGGACTTGCTTCGCAACGCCACTGTTAAGGACTCTCCATTGATGTTTATCTTCGTGAAGGCCACAGAGGGTGTCGGACTGCTTGACGAGAACTTCATCCAGAATTTTTATTATGCTCGTCAGAATGCTATCATGCGTGGTGCCTACCACTATTTCAAGCCTCAATCGTCGGTGGAGAAACAAGCCCGTTTCTTCTGCAAGTGCGTACAGTTGGAGGATGATGACCTTCCGCCTGTACTTGACGTAGAGGAAGATGGTGGTCTGTCACACGAAGCTCTTCAGAAGGCAGTGCTCAAATGGCTCAGGATAGTGGAGAAGCATTACGGCGTGAAACCGATTCTGTATTGCAGTTACAGCTTCCGACGTGATATCCTGACATCAAAGGAATTTGATGACTATCCTCTTTGGATAGCCAATTACTATGTGGACAAGCTTGCCTATCAAGGTGACTGGAAATTCTGGCAACACACAGACTTTGGACGTGTGGCAGGCATCAAAGGCAAGGTGGATGTCAATCTTTTCAATGGTAACCGCGAGGATCTCTGGAGTATGCGCGTGGGCAACAATAGAATAGAAGGTTATGAGAATTAATAAACGGCTTGGGAACAAGCCGTTTATTAATTCTTTTTATGTATTGGTTTCAGAACAATAGAATAGCGTTTACTTTTGGTTTATTCCAAAATCTCGTCACCACCAATCACATCGCTGACGCTGAAAGTCTTGCCATTCTGTATGAAATAGCATCCGTCGGATTGTCTCAGCCAACCTGGATGCTCGGTTGCATGATAGGTGTATTGTCCTTGTTTAAGCAGTTCTGTGAAAGCTTTGGTTCCTTTTTGTGAAATGAAGGTGACCGACATATCCCAGTCCATCCCAACACCAGGGCCCACTTCTATGTAGCTGGAGAATCCTGGTTCCTTATTGGGAGTGGCAGACTTTACAAATCCATCGTTCGACATTTTCACATTGCATGCCTTAGCATATACAAGAGTGTAGCCGATAGGTCTGTCGAATTTACCGACTTTATGATACCCTGCATTGATGAGCAACTGCTCAGCCTTGTCAAGTTGTGACGGTTCGAAATTCCCGCTTTTCATGTATCCCCAGATGATGTTGAATGTGTAGGGTGTGATGCCTGTTGGGGGAAGTGATTGCGCTTTCAGGAATAGCGGCAATATCAAAGTAAGGATGAGAAATGCTGATTTTTTCATGTTATCTTAGTGGTTTGGTTTATTTCCCGCAAAGATAATCTATTCATTCCAATATGAAAACTTTTTCATGTAAAAACTCCCTCTATCGCTAAATAATTCCACAAGATTGAGGTTAAGAGAATAAAAAATAGTAATTTTGTAGTCCATAGGCTTACTATGTCAAAAATCAGATTATTCAGATAAACAATAAAGTCATGAAAGCGTTAAACAAAAGAACAGCTCCTAAGAGCGTTGCTCCCGAACGTGTCATTCAGTTCGGCGAGGGTAATTTCCTGAGATGTTTTGTGGATTGGATCATTTACAAGATGAACCGTAAGACGGACTTCAATGCCAGTGTGGTAGTTGTCCAGCCCATAGAAAAAGGTATGGTTGACTGGCTCAACGGTCAGGACTGCCTCTACCATGTGAACCTGCAAGGTCGCCTGAACGGTGAGCCAGTGAATAAACTCACCCGAATTGACTGCATCAGCAGAGCACTTAACCCCTATACTCAGAATCAGGCTTTCATGGCACTAGCCGACCAGCCAGAGATTCGTTTCGTCATCAGCAACACGACGGAGGCAGGTATTGCTTTCGATGCCTCTTGTCAACTCAATGACGCTCCTGCATCATCCTATCCAGGCAAACTCACTCAGTTGCTCTACCGTCGTTACCAGACTTTCAATGGCGCTCCCGACAAAGGCCTCATCATCATGCCATGTGAACTCATCTTCCTCAACGGACACCATCTTAAAGAGTGCATCTACCAGTATATTGAGCTTTGGAAAGATGATTTCGGTAAGGACTACGAAGGATTCAAACAATGGTTCACCAACTATTGCTATGTGTGCGCTACATTGGTTGACCGTATCGTACCAGGATTCCCACGCAAGGAAATCAAGGAAATACAGGAGAAGATCATGTATGCCGACAACCTTGTTGTACAGGGTGAAGCATTCCATCTCTGGGTGATTGAGAAACCCGAGAATATGGAAATAGAACAATTGAAGAAGGAATTTCCCGCAGAGAAGGCAGGTTTGAATGTGCTTATCGCTGAGTCGGAGAAGCCTTATCATGAGCGCAAGGTGACGTTGCTCAATGGTCCGCACACAGTACTCAGTCCTGTGGCTTACCTTTCAGGCATTGACATTGTCCGCGATGCTTGCAACGACCCCTTGGTTGGCAAGTATATCCACAAGGTGCAGTTCGACGAACTCATGCAGACACTCAATCTCCCGATGGACGAACTTCAGAAGTTCGCCTCCGATGTGCTGGAACGTTTCAACAATCCATATGTTGACCATCAGGTGACGAGCATCATGCTCAACTCCTTCCCCAAGTATGAGACCCGCGACCTGCCTGGTGTGAAAACCTATCTGGAGCGCAAGGGTGAATTACCTCAAGGTCTGGTGTTCGGACTAGCCGCAATCATCACATATTATAAGGGTGGACAGCGCGAGGATGGTGCACCAATCGTACCAAACGACGCACCTGAAATCATGCAACTGCTTACCGACCTCTGGGCTACAGGCGACACCCGCAAAGTGGCAGAAGGCGTATTGGCAGCTGAGAACATCTGGCATGAAGACCTCAACAAGATACCCGGTCTCACCGACCTTGTTACAGCCGACCTTGACAAGATTCAGACGCTCGGCATGAAGGAAGCGGTCAAGACAATCTTGTAAATCCCTGTTTTTCAATCCTGGATTAGCGAATTAAAGGATTTACCAAGACGGAGATTCCGTATTTCTCAAATTCATGATAAAAAAAGAAATATTATGATTAAAGAAGAATGGAAAGAACTGGGCTATATCAATGAGCCTATAGCCGACGATATCGACATCAAGGCTGAAATACGCAGAATGTGCGATGAGAAGAACGCTGTGATTCTCGCTCACTACTATACAGAGGGTGAGATACAGGACATCGCAGATTTCGTGGGCGACTCCTTGGCATTGGCACAGTGGGCAGCCAAGACCGAAGCCGACATCATTGTGATGTGCGGTGTGCATTTCATGGCTGAGACAGACAAGATACTATGTCCCGATAAGAAAGTGCTGGTATGCGACTTGAATGCAGGTTGCTCGCTGGCCGACAGTTGTAAGGCCGATGACCTGAAGGCTTTTATCGAAGAGCATCCAGGTTACAAGGTGGTGAGCTATGTGAACACAACCGCTGCCGTAAAAGCCCTGACCGACGTCGTTGTGACGTCGTCCAATGCCAAGTTGATTGTCGATAGTTTTCCGCAGGACGAGAAAATCATCTTTGGTCCCGACCACAATCTTGGCGATTATATCAATTCGCTCACAGGACGTCAGATGTTGCTGTGGAACGGTGGTTGCCATGTTCACGGACAGTTCTCTTTTGAGAAGATTCTCATGCTGAAGCAGGAGAATCCTGATGCCAAGGTGCTGGTTCATCCAGAATGTCCCAAGCCAATCCAGCAGATTGCTGACGTGATTGGTTCCACCGCCAATCTCCTCAGCTACGCCATCAAGGACGACTGCCAGAAATTCATCGTGGCAACTGAGAGCGGTATTCTGCACAAGATGACACAAGCCTGTCCCGACAAAGTGTTTATCCCTGCACCTCCAGAGGCCACTGAGACCATAGGATGCCAGTGCAATGAATGCAGCTTCATGCGGATGAATAACATGCAAAAACTCTACAACACACTGAAGTATGAGTGGCCTGAAGTGACGGTGGATGAGGAAATCGCCAAGAAGGCAATCCTGCCCATCAACCGCATGCTGGAAATCAGCAAGCAACTCAATAAATAAGGAGACGATGAATGTAGCGGCATTGGTGTCGGGTGGGGTAGATAGCGCTGTGAGTGTCTATCAATTGGTAGAACAAGGCATTCGCCCGCACCTCTTTTACATCAAGATAGGACCAGACAAGGATAAGGAATGGAACTGCACCTCAGAGGAGGATGTGGAGATATGCCGTTGGCTTGCCCATAAGTTTGGCCTTGAATTCGACATCATTGACCTTCATCGTGAATATTGGGACATGGTGGTGGGTTATACCATGGACAAAGCTCGGCAAGGTCTTACGCCTAACCCAGACGTGATGTGTAACAAACTCATCAAGTTCGGGTGTTTTGAGCAGCAAGTAGGCAAGGACTTCGACTTTACCGCTACAGGACATTATGCCACCATCACCCACAAGGATGGACTTGTCTGGCTCTCCACCAGCCCCGACCCGGTGAAGGACCAGACAGATTTCCTGGCTCAGATAGATTATCTGCAGGTCAGCAAACTGATGTTTCCTATCGGTCATCTCTGGAAACATGAGGTGCGTGAGATAGCCCAGCGCGCAGGCCTTCTCAATGCAGAACGCAAGGACAGCCAAGGTATCTGTTTTCTTGGCAATATCGACTTCCGTGACTACATCAAAGCACATCTTGGCGAAAACCCAGGCGATGTCCGTGAACTCGAAACTGGTCACAAGATTGGTGAGCACCGTGGACTATGGTTTTATACCATAGGTCAACGAAAGGGCTTGGGATTCAGTGGCGGTCCTTGGTTTGTGGTGAAGAAGAATGTGAAACGCAACATCCTTTTCGTATCTCATGGATATGATCCCGAAAAGGTCTATAAGCGCCATATCGAGATGAACGACCTCCATTTCATTACCGCCAATCCATGGGAACAGGAGTCCACTGACGTGGAACATCGCATTACCTTTAAAATACGCCACACTCCAGAGTTCAATTCGGGCACTATCCGTCAGGTGGACGGCGTATGGCGCATTGAAGCCGATGAGAAACTTCATGGTGTCGCTCCGGGACAATACTGTGTGGTCTATGACGAGCAGCATCATCTATGTTATGGCAGCGGAGAGATAGACTGAGTAAAAGAAATAGATTGAAAAAAGAGGAAACGCAACAGTGTTTCCTCTTTTTTCGTTGTAGAATCTTTGGACTCTTGATTCCGATGATATTACATTATATCGTTATAACGTTATTACGTAATATCGATGAAAACGGAATAGTTCCTTAAGATTACTTCTTCTCCTTCATGAGGTCGCGGATTTCAGTCAGCAGTTTCTCCTCAGCGCTTGGTTCAGCAGGAGCGGCAGCCTCTTCTTCAGCCTTCTTCTTGGAGAGCTTGGTGATGAACTTCACCATAAGGAAGATGACGAAAGCCACGATGAGGAAGTCGATGCAGTTCTGAACGAACGCACCCCAGTTCCAAGTCACAGCATCCACGGCGGCAGCAATCTCGTTTCCAGCCTCGTCAACTTGTGCTGGAACAGCTTCCTTGAGCGTGCACTTGAGGTCAGCGAAGTTGGCTCCACCGAGCAGGTAACCGATGGGAGGCATGATGATGTCAGAAACGAGTGAAGAGACGATTTTACCGAAGGCACCGCCGATGATAACACCGACAGCCATGTCCATTACATTGCCCTTAAGGGCGAATTCTTTGAATTCTTGAACAAATTTTCCCATAAAAATTACATTTGAAAGTTAAATTAATGTGATTTCATTGCGAAATTAAATAATATATTTGTAACTTTGTGCTTGAAAAAGGAAAAAAATGAAGACAAGCACAAAAATTTACATGGTTTTGGTGATGTTTGCAGTGTTTCTGCTGACAGCATGTTCGTCTGCACATTACTGCAACTGTGGTTAAAAGCTAGTTCTGAGTTTCATTCTTTGTTCTTTGGCGATAAGACAACCACGCTTTATATTAAGCGTTTTTTTGGTTAATTGATAAACAAATTTATATTTTTCAACCTTTTTATTAAATTATCATCAAAAGAAATGACAAAAGTTGGTATTAATGGATTCGGACGCATTGGTCGTCTCGCTTTCCGTCAGATGTTTGAAGCTGAAGGTTACGAAGTAGTTGCAATCAACGACTTGACAAGCCCTAAGATGCTTGCTCACCTTCTCAAGTATGACACAGCTCAGGGTGGTTTCGCTGGCAAGTTTGGCGAGTGCAAGCACACTGTTGAGGCTACTGACAACTCTATCATTGTGGACGGTAAAGAGATTACCATCTATGCTAAGCCAAACGCAGCTGAACTGCCTTGGGGCGAACTTGGTGTTGATGTAGTGCTCGAGTGCACAGGTTTCTACACTTCAAAGGAGAAGGCTGCCGCTCACATCCAGGCCGGTGCCAAGAAGGTCGTTATCTCTGCTCCCGCAGGCAAGGATCTTCCTACAATCGTTTACAATGTGAACCACAAGACTCTGACTCCTGAGGACACTATCATCTCTGCTGCATCTTGCACCACAAACTGCTTGGCTCCTATGGCTGACGCTTTGAACAAGTATGCTCCTATCTGCAGCGGTATCATGTCTACTATTCACGCTTACACAGGTGACCAGATGATTCTTGACGGTCCACAGCGTAAGGGTGATGTACAGCGCGCTCGTGCTGGTGCTCAGAACATCGTTCCTAACTCAACTGGTGCTGCTAAGGCTATCGGTCTCGTTATCCCAGAACTCAATGGTAAGCTGATCGGTGCTGCTCAGCGCGTTCCAACTCCAACAGGTTCTACAACTATCCTGCACGCTGTTGTTAAGGGTGAAGTAACTGTTGAGGGTATCAACGCTGCTATGAAGGCTGCTACTAACGAATCTTTCGGTTACACTGAGGAGAAGCTCGTTTCTAGCGACATCATCGGTATGAAGTTCGGTTCACTCTTCGACGCTAACCAGACTATGGTTTCTAAGATGGGTGATGGCAACTCTCTCGTACAGGTTGTTGCTTGGTACGACAATGAGAACTCTTACACTTCTCAGATGGTTCGTACTATCAAGTACCTCGCTGAACTGAAGTAATACCATTTACTATCAGATACAATTTGAGGGTGTGTCAAATGGCACACCCTCTTTATTTTTTTGTATATATTGTTAATGTTTCATTGCTCTATCCATCTCGCGGCGGTCTTCTTTCTCTTTCAGAGTCTGACGCTTATCATATTCTTTCTTTCCCTTTGCAAGAGCGATGGTCAGCTTGGCAAGACCTTTTTCGTTGATGAATAACTTTACCGGAACTATAGTGAAACCAGGACTTTTTGTATCAGCCTCGAGATTGCGAAGTTCTTTGCGGTTAAGCAACAATTTTCGTTCACGGCGTTCTAAGTGGTTGTTGTAAGAACCCTCCATATAGAGTGCCACATACATATTCTTCACCCATAATTCTCCTGCCGTAAAATAGCAATAGGTATCCACAAGACTTGCCTTACCGGCACGGATACTTTTTATCTCTGTACCAGTAAGTACAATACCGGCAGTATAGGTGTCGATAAACTCATAGTCGAAAGTGGCACGTTTGTTCTTGATAACCACTCCACTACCCTTTGTATCTTTCTTCTTCGTCATAAAATTGCAAACTTCTCAGCATTCTTCATTACATAATCACGAACTGCAGGAGTGGTTTGTTCCTGATAATCATCAAGGAAAGAATCTCCCATCTCGTTCAATGTCTCCAACTGTTCGTAGAGTGCCATAAATTCTTCATCAGTCATATCACGTTCCAACTCATCCTTATGCTGATGGTATTCACGCTTAACATCGAAGACCAGTTGAGCCAAATCTTTCATGCCCCACATTTTCTTTAGCACAAAAGCAAACGGACCTTCCAGAACATATCCGGCATAACCATTCGTGATGAGTTGGATGAATCCACCTTCCATCACTTCCTCCATCATCCATCGATAAGCCAAAAGAGTATGTTGATCTGTATTCAACATATCCATTGTCTCAGAAGTAAGATTTCCACCAATATGCTGAAGATAACAATCGGTGATGTTGATGATGAATTCATCAGCTGCCATCGATTTCGATTTTAACTGTATGTCGGTTGGAGTCAATTTCATTTTTATTTTTTTCTAATTAGCTGCGAAGGTACAACTAATAAATTTTATATGCAAATCGGAAGTGTTTCCAAACGACTCAAAACGACAAAATTTCCCGCCGTCGGTAAAGGAATTGTCAAATTTTAAATTCTCAGAAGGTAGAAAAAGGCCATTTTTGAACTGTTGTCAAATAGAAAAGAATATCATGTAACTGACAATCAAATAAATAATATCGCACCTTAATATAGGGCACAAGAAAATTTTTGTTTGGAATTTATGCTCCAAAAAATTTTCAAGATACTTTGAGGTTAATTTTCATCATAATACAATAAAAAAAGCAGCACAACGAAGTACTGCTTTTGATATTCTGTAAAGTGGAAGTTTATTCCCACTCAATTGTTGCTGGTGGTTTTGAAGAAACGTCGTAGCAGACGCGATTAACACCTTTAACATTTCTAATGATGCTATTTGAAACTTCTGCAAGAAATTCGTATGGAAGTTTTGCCCAGTCAGCAGTCATAGCATCGGCACTTGTTACAGCACGAAGAGCTACTGGATTCTCGTATGTACGTTCATCGCCCATAACTCCTACAGATTTAACATCAGAAAGGAGGATTGCACCTGCCTGCCAAATCTGATCATAGAGAGATACTTCGATTTCTCCATCGTGCATATCAGCAGGAACTCCTGCAGCAAGCACTTTACGAGCCTCTTCACCAGAGAGTTTTACTTTCCAGTTGCGGAGTCCGCGAATGAAGATATCATCTGCCTCCTGCAACACACGAACCTTTTCAGGTGTGATGTCGCCAAGAATACGAACAGCAAGTCCTGGTCCAGGGAACGGATGGCGAGTGATGAGGTGTTCTGGCATTTGCAACTGACGCCCTACCCTACGTACTTCATCTTTGAACAGCCATTTAAGTGGTTCACAGAGTTTAAGTCCCATTTTTTCTGGAAGACCACCTACATTATGGTGACTCTTGATAACCTTACCTGTGATATTGAGTGACTCAATACGGTCTGGATAGATAGTACCCTGTGCAAGCCAACGAGCACCTTCTATTTTCTTTGCTTCAGCTTCAAATACATCTATAAAGCCTGCACCAATAATCTTACGTTTACGTTCTGGTTCTGACACACCAGCCAATTCTGAATAGAACTTCTGGGAGGCATCAACACCAATTACATTAAGCCCAAGACATTCATAATCAGCAAGAACATCAGTAAATTCGTTTTTACGAAGAAGTCCGTTGTTTACGAATATACATGTCAGGTTCTTACCTATAGCACGATTAAGTAGAACGGCTGCAACACTTGAATCGACACCACCAGAAAGTCCGAGGATTACTTTGTCGTTGCCAACTTGTTCGCGCAGTTCTGCTACTGTCTGGTCGATAAATGATGCAGGTGACCAGTCCTGACGAGCTCCACAGATGTCAACAACGAAATTCTTCAGAAGGAGTGTTCCCTGAATAGAGTGGAATACCTCTGGATGGAACTGAACACCCCATATCTTTCGGTCGTTTGCCTGAAAGGCTGCATTTACGACACTATCAGTAGATGCTATAACGCGGTAGTCCTGAGGCAGACGAGTGATGGTATCTCCATGCGACATCCATACCTGGCTACCCTGGTCGAAACCGCGGAAGAGAGGATTGGACTCTTCGAACGACTTGAGGTTTGCGCGTCCATACTCACGAGTGCCAGCAGGTTCTACCTTTCCACCAAACGTTTCAGCAGTAAGCTGGGCACCATAGCAAATGCCAAGTACTGGATAGCGGTCGAGGAACTGGCTGTAATCAACTTTGAAAGCTTCCTTATCATATACACTATAAGGAGAACCAGAAAGGATTACTCCGATGATATCGGGATCGGACTGCGGAAATTTGTTATACGGCATAATCTCGCAAAAGACGTTCAACTCACGAATGCGTCGTCCGATGAGTTGTGTGGTTTGCGAACCGAAGTCGAGAATAATAATTTTTTGATTCATATGCTGTTTTTGAGTCAATTAGCTAAAGGTAATTTATATCGATAGGCACTATAATTCTGTGAGGAATTCTTCTGCCTTAGCAAGAGAATCCAGTTTTCCTACATCGAGCAGTTTGAGGTCGGAACGTACATCAACAACAATGTGTTCACGATCGCATATACTCAAGTAAAAATCGATGATAGAGAATTTGTCGGGCCATGAATCCATAAGTGGTAGCAAACGTGGAGAGAACGAATGGATACCTGAGAAAGCAACCTTACGGTATTTGCTTACATCGAGGTCGGGATATGGACTTCGTACTTCACCTGTCTTTATATTTGTCCATCCGACCAAACGACTTTCATCATTCACAAGCAGATAGCGTGATGTAGGGCGTTCAGATGCGATGAGAGTAGTCGGTTCGTCGTGTGAAAGTACTATCTGACGACGAAAAGCGTTGAAGTCGAGGTTGGAAAGTATGTCAACATTATGAACAAGGATTGGTTTTGAATCAGGAAAGAGTTTTGCTGCTTTCTTGATGCCACCACCTGTATCAAGCAGTTCACGCGATTCGTCAGACACACGAACATGAATGTCGCGTAGTGTTTTGCTATATTCAGAATTATAGAGGAAATCTATAATCTGACCAGAGAAATGGTGAACATTCACTACTATGTCTGTGACTCCTACTTTTTTCAGTTTCTCAATAAGAATCTGAAGCAAAGGGCGACCACCTACAGGCACAAGAGCCTTAGGCATAAAATCGGTCATGGGTTTTAATCGTGTTCCCAATCCTGCGGCGAGGATAAGTGCGTTTGTCATTGATATTGATCTTTTGTAAAGTGAAATTTTACTATTTGTTGTCCATCGGCAGCATTGAGATAGATATACTCAATATTGAGTCCAGCTTCCTTGACAGGTCGCAAGTCAATACTTGCACGAAGGGCGCGTAATGTATGTTCCTCTATATCGGATAGTTGAGTCTTGAATGTATGCAGCTGTTCTTCTGTCAAAGTTACATGATAATAATAAGAATAGTTGAGCGAACCATCATTACGAAACACAAGACTATCGAGTGTAGTGATAGGGTCAATCTGTTTCGGACAGTTGCGAATGGTATAATCTTTTGCTTCACGTTCAAAGCGGTCCAGACGTTTTTCCTGACATGATAAGAAGAGAAACGAACTTAGTACCATAAGGCAGAAAGTCCCCGATGCAAAGCATCGAGGCATATCTGTAGAACGGAATAGTATATTTTTTCTGAGTAACATACTATGAAGAGCAAAAGCAACTAATTCTGAATTATCTGTTTAAGAGCACGTGCCAACTGGTCAGGACATGATGTACTCTTTGTTCCGCAAGGAATGCCCTCAAGCATAGCAATGAGGTCGGTTGCCTTACGTCCTTTGGCAAGGGCTGCCACACCAACTGTGTTGCCTGGGCAACCACCTGCAAAACGTACGCTATTGACAATACCTGTAGCAGGATCGTAATCTATTTCAATAGCCTTTGAACAGGTTCCTTCTGTCTGATATATTGATTTCATTACTTCATATTTGTATAGACGTTCTGGACATCATCGAACTCTTCCAGACGCTCTACCATCTTGTCAATAGTTTCGCGCTGTTCGTCGTTGACATCCTTCAAGTCGTTAGCAACATATGTGAATTCAGCACCTGTGATTTCGTAGTTGTTGTCTTCGAGATACTTCTGAATCTGAGCGAAAGACTTTGGATCACCATAGATAGTTATAGTTGTTTCATCTTTCTCTTCGTCATAATCCTCATCATACTCGTCGTTTACTCCGAATTCAATTGCTTCGAGAATGAATTCATCCATATCCATGTCGTCTTTCTTCTTGAAAGTGAACATGCTATAGTGGTCGAAGAGGAAAGAGAGCGAACCTGTAGTACCCATGTTACCATTGAACTTATTGAATACTGAACGTACGTCAGCAACTGTACGTGTTGTATTGTCAGTAAGAGTGTCAACTAGAACTGCTACGCCATGAGGTCCATATCCTTCGTAAGTAACACTCTTCCATGCAGACTTATCTTTACCAATAGCATTCTTGATAGCACGGTCGATATTGTCTTTTGGCATATTCTCGTGGCGACAAGTAGCTATGACTGCACGAAGATGTGCATTGTTGTCGGGGTCTGGTCCACCTTCTGCTACAGCTATAGCAATCTGCTTGCCAAGTCGAGTAAATGTCTTTGCCATGTTGCCCCAACGCTTCAATTTGCGGGCTTTTCTAAATTCAAATGCGCGTCCCATATATTCTTTTTGATTTGTATATTATTTTATTGTTGTTGTATTAAAATGCTTATTTACCACGAACAGTAGCACCTGTCTGTTTGCAGATGTTCTGCTCTATCTTCTGCATAACTGCTTCGATAGCCTTATCATTAAGAGTCTTGTCCTCGCTCTGAAGGATGAAGTTGACAGCATAAGATTTCTTTCCGTCTGGAAGATTCTTGCCTTCATATACGTCAAAGAGGCTTACTTGCTTGAGCAATTTACGTTCAGCATCGTAAGCTACCTGCTCAATCTGAGCAAATGGAACAGTCTGATCTACAAGAAGAGCGAGGTCGCGGCTTACTGCTGGGAACTTAGGCACATCGTAGTATGTAACAGAAGACTTCTTGATAAGTTTCATTACGTTTGTCCAATTGATGTCTGCATAGTACACAGGAGCATCAATATCGAGTTTGCTTGTTTGACGATGACTAACTACACCAAACTGAGCAAGGGTCTTTCCACCACGATTAGAGATAACAGTAGAAACTGCGAAGATATCGTTTTGTTGTTCGCTGAAAACAAGTGCTCCCATAGGAACTCCAAGACGAGTGAGGATGTTGAGCACGTAAGCTTTGATATCAAAAACAGTAGAATCTTCTGAGGCATGAGACCAGTTGCCAGCAATGCGACGGCCTGTTATCCAAAGTCCGAGGTGGTAGTCTTCGCTATATGCAGAAAGAATCTGACGAGAAGACTCTGCACTTGCAGAAAGTGTATTACCCTCTGCATCTACCTTTGGCTGATTCTTATCTGGCGAGAAGTAGTAGCAGTTGCCATATTCGAAGAGTCGAAGGTCTGGCATACGACGATTAGTATTGTGAGCTATTACCTCAAGACCGCCATAGAGAAGAGTTTGACGCATTACGCCCAGATCCTGAGACAATGGATTCATCAGACGAACCAGATGATCTGCAGGATATGTCTGAGCATCATCATAATAACTTGTCTTTGTAAGGGAGTTGTTCAGAATCTCGTGGAAACCAGCACCAACAAGCTGTTCTGCTACGATATTCTGCAATTTATTGCTGCGGTCCAACTCACCTTTAGTGGTGAGCGAAGACTTAAGCTGCAACGGAATTTCTACATTATTATATCCATAGATACGCAGAATCTCCTCAACAACATCGCATGGGCGTTTTACGTCAACACGGAAGGCTGGAGCTTGAAGTTGCATGTGAGTATCGTTGCTTGAAACGACCTTAAATCCGAGGTCGGTAAGGATGGAATGCTGCACAGCAACAGGAATATCGCGTCCAATAAGGTCGCTTACATATTTATATTCCACATCAATGTTTGCATCCTGAGGAAGTGTATCGTTCTTTACATCTACAATATCCATAGATATTTCACCTCCGGCAAGTTGTACTGCCAACAAAGCAGCATACTTAATTGCATAAATCTGTCCTGCTGGGTCGATACCTCGTTCAAAACGGAAACTTGCATCAGTCTGGAGTCCATGACGACGAGCTGACTTACGAATCCATGTAGGATGGAAGTAAGCTGATTCAAATACCACATTAGTTGTAGTTTCGTAAGTACCACTTCCTTTTCCACCAAACACACCTGCAATACACATAGGTTCTGCTGCATTGCAGATAGCAAGGTCACGATCGGAGAGTTTATGTTCTACACCATCAAGTGTAACGAATGGTGTACCTTCTGGCATAGTGCGAACAATTATCTTTGAACCTTGAATCATATCGGCATCAAAGCAATGAAGAGGCTGTCCAAATGCCATCATTACATAGTTGGTGATATCTACAATATTATTAATAGGACGCAGTCCGATAGTAGTAAGTGCATCGCGCAACCACTTTGGACTTTCTGCCACTTTACAATTGCGAACACTTACTGCACAATAACGTGGACAAGCTTCCTTTGCCTGTACTTCAACTGCAAATGGAAGAGCATTTGTGCGAGGCAACTTGTCGAACTCAGCAACAGCATCAGGACGATGAAGCGCTGTAGTATGACCATTCTGACGTAACCAAGCATAAAAATCGCGGGCTACACCCCAGTGAGAACAAGCATCTGAGTGATTAGGAGTAATATCCACTTCAATAACAAAATCGCTCTCAAGTCCGTAGTATTGAGCTGCAGGTGTACCTACTACAGCATCGTCAGGAAGAACAATGATACCATCGTGGCTTGTGCCAATACCGATTTCGTCTTCGGCACAAATCATACCATTAGACTCAACACCACGCAGTTTTGATTTCTTTATAACAAATTCCTTATCACCGTCATAAAGTTTGCAACCAAGTTGTGCAACGATTACTTTCTGTCCAGCAGCAACATTTGGCGCTCCACATACAATCTGTTCTACAACACCAGAACCTTCATCTACTGTTGTAATATGCATATGGTCAGAATTAGGATGAGGTTCGCAGGTAAGAACCTTACCTACAACAAGTCCTTGAAGTCCACCACGAATGGACTGTACTTCTTCAACGCCTTCTACTTCAAGTCCGATACTCGTAAGAGCTGCAGCAACCTCTTCTGCTGACATATCGAAATCGACATACTCTTTGAGCCATTTGTATGAAATATTCATGTCTTCTTATTTATAAAATGTCTAAAACGGATGCAAAGATAGTGACTTAATTTAAGAAATTAAAATTGTAAATAGAGAAATGGCTAATTTTGGTAAATTTTTGTTCATTTTCTTTTTTCATATGTTTTTAAATTATATCTTTGTCGCCGAAATAAAAAATGGCTTTTAGAGCATGAATACACTTGCAAAACACATAGAAACATTACTTCTGAACCACGATTGTGTTATGGTTCAAGGACTTGGCGGTTTTATCGCCATAAAGAAACCAGCTCATTTTGCATCGGACGAAGGAGTTTTCTACCCACCATACAGGTCTGTTACTTTCAATCAGCAATTGACATATGGAGATGGTCTTTTGGAACAACTCTATATGCAGTCATATGATGCTTCATATCCTCAAGCTCTTCTTCAGATTGAAAAAGACGTTGAAGAACTATTGACCGATTTGGATCTGAACGGAAGTGTTGAGATTGGCAACATTGGCGAACTGCACAAGGATCTAGACAATAGAATCACTTTGGAGAGTTATGTATCGGGCATCGATTCACCAGCTCTGTATGGTTTAGGTGCTTTGAGCATTACTACTTGGAAGAAACAGAAACCGGCTAAGAAAGAAGAAGCAAAGATTGTTGAAATGGTTGTTCCAGAGGAAAAGCCAGAACACAAGATTCCATTCATGTACGACATGAGTGTAGCAGCAGCTATCGCAGCAATATTCTTCTTGTTATTTGCGTCTCCAATGTCAAACTCATCACAATATGAGGAGGAAGCATACATTGCAGGCATGGGTAGCGGAGCTACTGCACTCATGAACCAGCAGGCTGAGCAGAAAGAAATTGTTGCCGGCGATTTCACAATTGTTTTAGCATGCTATGTATCAGAGAAAAATGCCAACACTTTCATTGAATCATTGTCTGAAGCAGGATATGAAGACGGACAATTTATTGATGGGAAGAAAACCATGATAGTTTATGGCAAATATGCATCTGAAACAGAGGCAATGAACAGTTTGAAAGAACTGAGAGAAGGGAACAGAGCATTTGCTGAAGGCTGGGTATTACAGGTGAAATGAAAAGAGTACGTTGCCCCAAATGCGACAACTACATAGTATTTGATGAAACTCGCTATGTGGACGGTCAGGCTTTGGTGTTCGAATGTAGCAATTGCCATAAGGAATTTGGCATACGCATAGGAAAATCTAAACTACAGGAAAAACACGAAGAAAAAAAATTAGATGAGAATGCCTATTCAGAAGATTATGGCAGCATCGTGGTAGTTGAGAATGTGTTCACCTACAAACAAGTGATTCCTCTCGAATTGGGCGAAAACGAATTCGGCAGATATATCCAGGGAACAAATATCAACAAGCCAATTGAAACACGTGACCCCAGCATTGATACTTATCATTGCTGTATAACCGTGAAACGCACAAAAAATGGGCAAATACAATATATATTGAGAGATGCTCCAAGTGACACAGGTACATTCCACATGAATGAGATTCTAAAAAACAATGACAGAATAAATCTTTCTGATGGAGACATAATAACCATCGGTGCAACAACTCTTATTTTGAGAGCTGCTCCTGATGGTACAAATTAAGTATGATTGAAGGAGATTTGTTGAAAAAAGATAACATAATCGGCTTACGACTAAAATCGTTCAAAGACAGATACATTCTTCTGGACAACTTAGAAGCTAAAGGTGAGCCTAATGTATACACCTATTCTGAGATGTACAACACTCAATGTACATTGATTGTTTCGGTGTTGCATGGCACATTGCATATGGTTGTAAACAATAAGTTGGTGGAAGTGAAATCGAACGACATTTTCATCATTACTCCATTTGTACATTATGAGTTTCTGGAATCAAAATGCATAATGTACTGTCTCATGATACATAACGAAATAATCGAAGATATATACGAACATTCCGCAACAGGTAGTAGTGTTGGCGTAAGGTACTACAAGTGTCATCATTACCATTTGGACAAATATTACACAGAAATCCTTCTGAACGACTATCATCTGACTAGAATTGAACACGACAGACACGACTACCGCATGAAAGAGATGACGCTTCGTGCTTTCTTGACAGCATATATAGCCCATTTGTATTCGTTTGTGTCTGTAGAAAGTGAAACTGAGCAAGTTGACAAATCAAAAGGGTGGCTGTTCTATAATAAGTTCCTGAACCAACTGAGTCTATATTACAAAAAGGAACGAAGCGTACAATTCTATGCACAGAAAATTGGAATAACATCAAAATATCTTTCAACAATTGTTGATAACTACACAGGACATACGGCTTCGCAGGTAATAGACAATTATGTAGCTGGCAGAATAAAACAGATGCTCTATTCCAACAATATGAATATTAAGAAAATCAGCGAACACTATAACTTTCCCAACCAGAGTTTCTTCGGCAGATTTTTTAAACGTGTTGTAGGTATTTCGCCGTATGAATATCAGAAAGTTTACAACCGCAAAAATATAATCGAACCCTGATGGCATTTCCAGTAATTGACATATTATCGCACGAAGCAAATGCATCTATGGTTATGATTCCTGAGGAACTGGTCTTATTGGATAATTATGGATTAGTTAGACCTTTGGCTCCATTAAAAACAAGTGAATCAGTAAAAATAGACCAGATGATTATTTGTTTTGTGATGCAAGGTAGCATCCATGTCAGAATAAATGGAGAAGAGACTGATATAATGGCAGGACAGGTGATGACTACCCTACCCGAGTCTGAAGGTGAATTCATGAATGCTTCAAGCGACTGTAGATTTATCATGTTTGTCATTTTCCCTGATTTGCTTAAAAAGACTTTCGACGATATATATATCAATTATGATCGTACTGTCTATGAAAAGGGATTTCTGATTGAAGACTGTATTGAAGAACAGATGTCTATATACCAACTACTCTATACCGAGCTGAGGAAAGAATGTGTAAGAATGAATTACGAGTACAAAATGATAGTTATTCGCAGTTATCTGAATGCTTTGTTAATCAACAATATGAAATTGTTTGAAACAACAAAGAAACAGGAGCAGCAAGGCAATACAAATTCAAGACAATACGATTTATTCCAGAAATTCCTGGAAGCCCTCAACAATTATGCTAAAACAGAGCGAACGGTACAATTCTATGCTGATTTATTACACATATCACCTAAGTACCTTTCGTTCGTAGCTCTGCAGTATAGCGACAAGAATGCATCACAATGGATTGGCGAATATGTTGTGCATCATGCTAAGACAATGATAAGCATTCATCATATGACATCAGCGGAAATAGCTCAGGAACTGCAATTTCCGAACCTGATAAGCTACAACCGTTTCTTTAAACGTATTGCAGGCATTACTCCAAAAGAATACAAGAAAAGTCTAAACAATTGATTATATGAAAATAATTCCCACCTATTCTTGGAACAAGAATTTGCATAAGATGAAATTGTCGCGCGTGAGTTTCATGAAACAACCTTGGGCTAGTGGCGTGATACTTTTATTGTGTGTTATAGTAGCTATGTTGCTTGCTAACCTGCCATTCACAAAAGAATTGTATCATGCAATTCTTGAAACGGACTTGAGCATGTCTATTCAAAGTCCAATAGACCCAGAAACAGGAATGAGAGCCATTGACTGGACTTTTCCGAAGGACATGACAGTTGAGAAGTTTATCAACGACATTCTGATGGTCATATTCTTTTTTACCGTCGGATTAGAGATAAAACGTGAAGTGATATGTGGAGAGTTGTCTTCTGTCAAAAAAGCAATTCTCCCTGTAATTGCTGCTGCTGGAGGTATGATAGCTCCAGCTTTAATCTATTTCCTTTTCAATCAGGGTACAATAACCGCTGGCGGATGGGGTATTCCAACTGCAACAGATATTGCATTTGCTATAGGTATCATGTCGATTTTAGGCGATAGAGTACCTGTTTCACTAAAGATATTCCTTACAGCCCTTGCAATTGCAGACGACTTAGGAGCAATACTCGTTGTAGCACTATTCTATGGTGGAAATATCAATTTCCCACTATTATTAATTGCGCTAATACTTATAGCAGGGGTTATTATCATGAGTCATTTGGGTGAGAAGAATATGAATTATTATTGGTTTCCAGCAATAGTAATTTGGTTCCTATTCTATTATTCAGGTATTCATGCTACTATGTCGGGAGTGGTTATGGCTTTTCTTATTCCTATGGAAGCACGTTTCAACAAACCATTCCTACAGAGAAATTTCAGAAAATACTGCTACAGGTTGGAAAAATTTGAAGAAGCACCTGGTGAAGAATCTTTCCCTAATGGTTTACAACGCCATTGCCTGCGTCGACTGAGTTATATCACAAGCAACACTATAGGTATGAGCTATAGATTGGAACACATATTGAATCCTTGGGTTAACTTCTTGATTATGCCAATATTTGCTCTTGCAAACGCAGGTGTTGAAATACCAGATATAAGTTTCTTTAATATATTCCAAGCTCTGCCAGGTATTGCAAATGTAGGTTTTGTAGGAATGGGAGTTTATTTCGGACTTTTGTTAGGAAAACCTATAGGTATCACAATTGCCAGTTGGATTGCTATCAAATCAAAAGTTGGCGCTATGCCAGAGAATGCTTCTTGGAAAATGCTGTTTGCAGTTGCTTGTCTGGGAGGAATTGGTTTTACAATGTCCATTTTTGTTGACACATTGTCATTTGGAGGTCTTGACACATCGTCTACTGAAACATTGCGTGCAAGTGGAAAGATTGCCGTTCTGATGGCATCACTTTCAGCAGGATTACTTGGAAGCATTCTGATTATGCTTGTAAACAAAGCAGAAAAGAAATAAATCAGAATGCATTCCACTTGAAATACTCTTCTATTTCTGTAGTAAGAGTAGCATAATCTTTGCTGTAGTCCTTAATAATTTTACCATGTTCTAATAACGTGGCACGTGTACAGATGTCGAAAGTATGAGTAAGATTATGTGACGAAACAATTATGGTAGCCCCCGTCTCCTTATTGTAGTTTTCAAGCAGATATTTCATTGCCAACTGCGATGAAGGATCTAGAAAGTTAAATGGTTCGTCAAGGATAAGTAGTTTTGGATTTGCAAGCATAGCCCCTATAATACCAACCTTCTGTTGATTACCCATAGAGAGATTGCGAATAAGTATATTGCGTCCCAAAACCTCACCATTCATGAAGCCCTCAAACTGAAGAAGTTGTTCATTGATAACTGATTGAGAAATATTATTTACCTTACCAATGAAACTGAAATATTCTTCGGGAGTGAGGAAATCAATTAGGAAACCAGAGTCGATAAAAGCACCTGTATAGCGTTTCCAATCTTCGTTTTTGGCTGTATCGAACGAAGCATACGAACCATCGGGTAATGTCCCGTGTATAATCGTTGTGCCAGTATCAGCATGAAGCAAATCCAGCAATATACGGAAAAGCGTGGTTTTTCCTGCTCCATTATTACCGAGCAAACCAATTATTTCACCACTATGTATGTCATATCGCTGTATATTAAGCGCTTCTTTTTCACCAAAGTGTTTTGTCAGGTTTTCTATTGTTATATTCATAATAGTATCAAGTAATCGTTAACGAGAATTGCGGAAACCATCCATTATCTTATATCGACGGTTCATAAATCTGTGATATATATTACGCAACCAGAGCGGATGGAGTATTGTACCTATAACTCCAACAAACATCATAAAACCGGAAGTTATTTCTTCCCCAAGTAAAGCAACCATCACATACATTATCAGCATGGGAAGAAACAATGCTGCGGAAGAAAAGAATATCTGAGTCTTTGTACTGCGTCCGGTTTTTGTAATACGGGAATTCAGATTTATAGTAGAATCATTATAAGCTGCCAACTGGAAAAGGAAAGGCATGACTACACCACTAGTAAAAAAAGCACACCCTAAAGCTTCCTCTATGCTAAGTTTCCCTTTTGATATAGGAAACAAAGCTATTAGCAACGGAACAATCATCAAAAGACAATTAAAATAGTACTTTGCTTTAAGAAGTGAAAGTATGCTTTCCTTACGGGACATAAGTCCGTCGATATAATTTCCTTCAGCACATAATATAACAGTCAAAGTCATTATACTAAGACATGAAAAACAATACACACATATATATATTTTCATAACAGGTAAATCATCATATATGTCTGTAAAAGCAAACAATAAGCAAAATGCTAATGTACAGTAGAAGCCTGTCAGGAATTGTTTACGAATAACAGCATTTCGGATAATAGACTGAATCTCCAGTTTCAAGTATTCTCCAACTGTTCCGAATCGTTCAAGCATAGAGAGTTCGTAGGATTTATACTTATCTACTTTCTCGCCCTTTGCAATTTCATTGTAAACTGACAAGTATTGGATTTTCCTGTTTATACAAAATAGTGGAACTATAATAGCTAACGCAAGCAGATACATCAGAGGATTGCACGTGACGAATAATCTGCCAATCCAGACACCTGTATTGAAAAGCCAAGGATTTGTAGGGTCAAAGAACATACCGAAATAAATGATTGCCACATATATAAGTATGGGAACTACAATAAGATATATGTTGCGATTTACGAATGTACGACATATCAGATACCACATGCTGTTGACCACAAACAACATCCACCACCCAATCAAATAGCTTAGCAATCCAATGAAACCATAGAACTTAACTACAGCCAACAGTCCAAAGGGAACAAGAAAGAAAAACCAGAAGAAGTTGTAGGCACTAAGTCCCATACGAACCAAAAAAACATCGAGAAGGAAACGTATAGGTATAGGCATCAGCTTGTATGAGTGTACATCTTGAGCTGGAGTTTCCTGCATTCCAAAACGAAGGAAGAAATCGAGTGTAAGCAAGAATATCATACAACCGTCAACCATGTCAAATACTTCCAATGCTTCTTCGCTGAACAACTCATAACAGAAAAATGCAAGCATCATGAGATATACAGCCCAGAAGGAAACAAAGATATAGCTGAACACCTTCACAAACATATTCTTCTCAAACATAGGATGTCTGTGGGCATGAAGGTGCTGATGATGTGATATCAGTCTATAAAATATTCTTGCTTGATTTAATGTCATAGAAGAAACTTCTCTGCTTCCATAGCAGCTTTACATCCGCTGCCAGCTGCTACAATTGCTTGTCTGTAACGTGGGTCTGCAACATCGCCTGCTGCAAAAACACCAGGTATATTCGTACGAGGAGTGTCCCCCTGAGTCTTTATGAATCCGTTTTCATCTGTTTCAATCCAAGGCTTGAATATTTCAGTATTTGGATTGTGACCTATGGCCAAGAAGAAGCCATCGAACGGAAGGTCATAACGGCGTTCATCAGATTCTCCCTTACGATATACCATATGTCCTCCTTCAACACCATTCTCACCATAGAGTTCAACAGTATTTGTTTCGAAAAGTATCTCTATCTTTGGATTACTCTTTACTCTATCTTGAAGAATCTGACTTGCACGAAGGAATGGCTTACGAACAATCAGATACACCTTTGAAGCGAGTCCAGCAAGATAGAGTGCTTCACCACATGCAGTATCACCACCTCCAACGACAGCAACAACTTTCTTACGATAGAAAAAGCCGTCGCAAGTAGCACAAGCACTCACACCCATTCCACGATATTTCTCTTCACTTTCCAGTCCAAGGAATTTTGCACTAGCTCCTGTAGCAATAATCACAGAGTCTGCTTCCACTTCTGAACCATCCTCGAATGTAAATTTATATGGTGCAGCAGAAAGATCGGACTTAATACAAATGTGCTGACGAATATCTACTCCGAATTTCTCAACTTGCTTACGCATGAGATCCATCAATTCGGGACCTGAAATAGGTTCCGGATGAGATGGGAAATTCTCAACCATATCAGTAATCGTCAACTGACCACCAGGCTGAAGACCCTCATAAATAACAGGAGCAAGATTTGCTCTACTTGCATATATTGCTGCTGTATAACCAGCAGGGCCAGAACCTAAAATAAGACAACGAATGTGTTCCATTTGGTATCGTATTTAAGTAATTATTTAAAATATTTTGTTAATAATCAGAATCTATCTTAAGTCAATAACTTCAACACCTGGAAACTCTTTCGGATTGAAACGAAAAGAGGAAGCATCGAAAGATTGATGCGGCAGGAAGGAGTTTACTGTTATCTCTATGGTATTCTTCTTTGAAATCGTCTTTGTGTATATAGGATTATAGTTTTTCTTGTTCAGACGAACCGTTATAGACGAAAAATCTGTGTCTTTTCCACCTGTCATCACCACCTCATAGTAGTCTTTAGTCGATTTACCCATCTTACATTTATATCCTTTCTTGTAAATGGTCAGGAAGAAATAAGGATTCATTTTAGCTAAATTCTTAGCAGAAGGAGTTGTCACATTCACCTCTCCATCAGCTTTTACATAATGCCACATAGTAGTTCCATCGAACCACACATCTATACCTGCCATATCGCAGAAGAATTTATTTGCTGCAATATTAATATATCCTGTGGTATTCTGATTATTAGCAGTAATCTGAAATCCTATTTTCACATTACCAGCTGCTTTAAACTGAGCCGACGCCTTATCCAATATAGCTTTTGCATTATCAGCAAAGACCATATGGGAAACAAAGAGTAATATGAAAAATGTAAGTTTTCTCATTTATCCCAAATTATTTAAGAGTGATTCAAGTGTGAGTGGATCTTTAATCAACACCTCACGAGGTTTACTACCCGACTGAGCACCAACTACACCCATGTGTTCCAACTGGTCCATAATCTTTCCAGCACGATTGTAACCGATGGAGTAATTACGTTGAATCATCGAAGTACTACCCTGTTGAGAGTTAACCACGAACTTAGCTACTTCGCTAAAGAGAGGGTCGAGACGTTTTGGATCAACACTTCCGCCACCCATACCATCAGCATCACTTTCTACAACCACCTCTGGCAAATACATTGGATGGAGGTATCCCTGTTGTTTAGCAATAAAATTACATACATTGCTTACTTCAGGTGTGTCAAGGAATGCACATTGAACACGAACCGGATCATTTCCTGCCAAGAACAACATATCACCTCGTCCAATCAGTTGTTGTGCGCCAGGACGGTCGAGTACAACTCGAGAGTCTATCATCGAACTTACCTTGAATGCCATACGTGCTGGGAAGTTTGTCTTGATTGCACCACTAATGATGCTTGCCTGTGGTCGCTGTGTAGCAATAATCATATGAATACCAACCGCACGAGCCAACTGAGCAATACGACAGATTGGAAGTTCCACTTCTTTTCCTGCTGTCATGATGAGATCTCCGAACTCATCGACAACAACAACTATATATGGCATAAACTCATGACCATGCTCCGGATTGAGTTTGCGCTCCTTAAACTTAGCATTGTATTCTTTAATATTTCTACATCCCGCCTTCTTCAATAAATCATATCGTGTATCCATGAGTTGACAAAGCGATGTAAGAGTCTTCACTACTTTCTGTACATCAGTAATGATACAATCTTCTTCTTCCTCAAGGCGAGCCAAGAAATGATTTTCTATTGGAGAATAAATACTGAACTCAACCTTTTTAGGGTCAACCATAACAATCTTCAGTTCTGCTGGATGTTTCTTATAAAGCAGGGAAGCAATGATAGCATTCAAACCTACAGATTTACCTTGTCCTGTAGCACCAGCAACAAGAAGGTGTGGAGCTTTAGCAAGGTCAAACATAAACACTTCATTGGTAATGGTCTTACCTATAGCACAAGGCAGTTCCATAGTGCTGTCTTGATAAGCTTTACTACTCAAAACGCTCTCCATAGATACTACACACTTCTTCTTATTAGGAACTTCTATACCTATAGTTCCTTTACCTGGAATTGGAGCAATAATACGAATTCCCTCAGCAGCCAAGCTAAGAGCAATATCATCTTCCAGGTTACGAATCTTACTGATTCTGGTACCTTCTGCAGGAACTATTTCATAAAGAGTGATAGTTGGACCAATGGTGGCTTTAATACTGCTGATTTCAACCCCAAAGTTACCAAGTACGTGAGTAATGCGATCTTTATTCGCATTCTGTTCAGCCATATCAATAGCAGGAGTACTATCTTCTGAACTTGCGATCAGATCCATTGTTGGATACTGATACGACTCAAGGTCGAGTTTCGGATCGTATGGAGTATTGATATCACCATGCTCTATCTCCCCGCTACCCTGCTCTGTTTCTGTTGCCGTAACATCAAAATCAGGACCATCTGTTTCCTCTTCTGATTCACCACCATTATCTGCCACATCCTTTGCATCCGAATTCTCAGAACTACCAGTAATATCCAAATTAATACTATTATCTGGCTTTTCCTCCTGCTCAGCTTCTTCCTCTGTATCCTTATCTAAATCAGAAGTAAGGTCACCGAATTCCACGACGTTATTCTTCTTCATCACATTCTCAAACTCGAGAGCCAACTGTGTTGAAGCATCAGCCGTTTCCTCATCGTCAGACTGACTATCCTCATCATTCCCGTTTCCGTCTTCATCACTATTTTCAGCACTTTCCTCAGCCTGTCGTTTTTTAAGACGAATCTTCTGAATGAAGTTCATTCTCAGCATGCTTCGTATCAGTTCTATAGTCTTTGCACTTACATATACAAGATACATCACAGCTGTAATTATCATCAAGCCTAACAAACCAGGAGAACCTACCATAGCAGTAACCTTTCTGACAACTAATTTTCCGTGATTACCACCAATATTGAGGAACGAGTCTTGCAGACCAGGAATCAAATCGCTTATAAATGCGAGGAAAACGCTAGTCCATATCATCATGAAGATACCAAGGATTACCTTTCTCACAAGATGAACACGGAAAACGCGCATCAGTCTCAAGCCCAAAATAATCAGGAATGGAATAAACAGGAATGATGCCAAACCAAATGTTTCGTGAAGGAAGAAATAAGCAGCTCTGGCACCCAGACTACCACATGTGTTTTGAAAGCGATAATGTTCATTTACCAAATCACCAGAATTCAGACGTTCCAACAAATCAAAATCTGCATATCCAGTATAAAGATATGAACAAAAAGCAATGAGAAGAAAAACTGCCACCACAAGACTTATCAGTCCCAAAATAAATCCAGTCAGTTCCTTCTTTTCAATACCATTTATAACATTCAAGTCCGCCTTGCCGTTATCGCCCTTTCTTTTCGTGTTTCTGCTATTGTTATTATATGTTTTTTTTGTTGCCATATGGTAGTTATAATTTCTGCGCGAAGTTACGCATAATCATATAGAAAAGCAAAGAATCATCTTTACTTTTTATGTTACAAAACCACGTTTTTAGAAAGTTTAAAAATACTCTATTTCTTAAAGATAGTTTTCCATGATTCAAAGTCATGGATATAACTCAGTCCCACGCCTTGAGTATTAAGGGTTGACTTAGTAAAATAACGATCGTTTGTTTGGTTGTAGGCTTTCAGATACAAATTGCCTCCAGACTTTCTAAGACGCCATTTTACCTCAAAATCACCCACAAACGTTCCTTGATTTGTCAGAGTATTGTCGCGATAACCAAAAGCACCATTTATAAGTAGTCGGTCATCAAAAAGTCGTCCCGACAGAGTTCCTTCAACATCCAAGTCATTCCAGCCTCGTTCACCTGTGACAATACCTGTTCCGAAATTCCAGTTTGAATTATTGCCGATAATATTTCCGATAATGTTATTCAACTGACCGGAAATAGTGGAAGACACAAGGGAATTCATAGCCGATGTAGAAGCATTATCATTAACAACCTGAGCTGTATTCGAAGGATAGAAACGTCCCAAAGCAAGGAGATAGATTATTTGTGTATTCATTTCTTCCTCTGTTGTAATCATCGAACGAACCAATTGTTTTACCTCATCACTTACATTCAGCACATCTATATCGAAACGGAACAACATATTTCCGAGTTTTCCAGAGATGTCAAGAATACAATTCACCTTTACTTTATTATTTGCAGCATAAGCAGTAGTATTCGTAATATCGCTAAGGGGTACAGCATTAACTAAATGGTGACATATCAAATGGATATTGGCATCGAACGGAGCGCCATTGAATTCCACACTACTACCCTGCTGCAAAACCAAATCTCTGGTGATAAAATCTTGCAAATAGAGTTTATAATTTCCTCGTTGGATATTATATGTACCAAACAGTTCAAGAGCACCCTTATTATGATATTTTGCAGTCAAATTACCTCGTCCATAAGTAGTAATATAGCCATCTGAATTATTATCCATCCTGAGTCTAATCTGACAGTTCTCATTCAGATTCACGTTAAAATCCATATAAAGGTCACCCTTGTACAAATAACGGGTAGAGACAACACTATCCGATTTTTCATCAGACTTTTGCCATACATAATTATAAGTTTGTTCTTCCTCCGTTGGAGCAAAGAAATCGAATAGCGATTTCTCGATAGTGTCGGTTTTTACAGAATCTACTGGAGTCACGTCTTTTATTTCCACAAAACTACCTGAAGAAATCGCATCAGGCGAAGCGGAGTCATACGCAAAAACCGAACCTCTGACAGGTGTGATATTAGCTTTTATATACATCGGGTGTCCGTCGCTACCATGCACCTGCAAAGTACCGTCTGCATATATCGTTGCGTAGAAATTATTTTCATTGAAAGTATGTTCTTCATATGCCAGAATCTGATTGAAATCGGCATCAAATTCATACTTAAAATTAGCCAGATTAGAATGAGTTACAGTACCATTCACCACTCCTTTGTGTCCATTTCTGTCAACAAGTTCTATATCTACAAACTCAAACAAACCTGGTTTCAGAGAAGCATGCTGATGAATAGCTTTATATGGCACATGCGTAGCCAATAGAGCCAGATTAAGATCTGCATCTACCTCACCAATCAATTCAACTTTATTCAGCGGTCCTACAACACTCACAAAGCCAGTAAGTTCTCCGGTAATCGGATGAAACACACCATCCAAGAACCCATTCAGAAATTCTGCATTCGTGCGGTTGGCGGTAATATCCAGTTTCATGTCATTATTAGCAGGTGAAACATACCCATGGAGTTCCGTTCCTGTAGGCAGTCCTACAGCATCACCATCAGCAGGTGGTTGAGTCATCAGGGCATCAAGCATTATCGCTTTCTTTTCGTTATCCCATGAACCTTTTATGGCTGCCCTACCCATCGAACCTTTTTCAAAGAGAAGGTCATCAACAGTCAGATTTGCATGTAGCAAAGGATTATCCGACATCAGTCCGTCTGCAACAATAGTTCCGGAGGCTTTACCACCTAGGTTGACAGCTGTAAAGTCAACAGCATCTAGAATATATTCTATCTGCATATTATTCAGATAAGCGACAATACTATCGTTATCTGATGCTGATGAAGCAACACCATCGACAATCACATAACTATTATTCTCACCATCAATTCTTAAGTTATGACAAGAGATACCATTCTTATGCACACTTACCAAAGTAGGAGAAATATGCCAAACAGAGTCGTTAATGGTAAGCAACGACTTACCCAAACTGATATCAACCTTTTTGCTACCCAAACTGTCAGAAAACGAAACCAGACTGTTCAAGTCCAGATTTACATTTGTATTTCCACGCAATTGCAATTTTGCATTGCTGTCAATCACACTATTTTCAGCAACAGCAGACAAATTGATTTTTGCAGCAGATTCATCGCTGGCTACAATCGCAGAAAGGGATGCAGACAGATTTTCAACAGTATTATCGCACTTGATAATAACATTATTGAATTCCCTCTCACCATATTCTATTTTTCTACTCCTCACATTCAGATTTAGTTGTTGAATTACCGAATTAAGGAAACCATACACTTGAGCAGGAGCAACTATTTTCACATCCTTAGGCAGAAGATGGGCAATAAACTGATTAGGGAAAACTCGTGCAGAATAAGTGAAATTCGAATGCTTGCTATTATGACTCGTACCCTTGAAAGTAACCAAATCTCTCAAGTGTGGTTGTATCATCGAAGTAATCTCATTCACTAAAGAAGAAAAGAATATATCCCCTTCTAAATCAGCCCGAAGAAAGTCACTTTCCACATTCATATGTGTTCCATCCTCTCCTCGATCCACAACAATATTCAAACCATCAAACGAAAGAGACACAGAATCGTTTTGCATCCTTACATCCTGCAGATTCACAAATCCCTTCACATTGTCAATGCTACTACCTGTTACATGGGCATCTAGCATTCCGCTATATGTATCCCCCCTCAAATCTTTTGTTAAAGACAAAGCATAAGGATTGAAGTTGTATATATTACTGTTTAGTTTCAAATCATAATTTTCCCCATTCAGACTATAGTCTATATCCGACTGCAAATCAAGAGCAGAACCCGATACATTACATTTTCCTACGGCAGACAGGAGTTTCTTGTCTTTAGCACTTATATTCACATCTAAGTCAGCAACACCATAATTCGAATTCTGCATCAAGGCTCCAACATTAAACTTCTGGGCTTTTACTGAAGCGGAAATATTCTTTACAGAATCAATCATTGCTGTATAGTTCACATTTCCTGCAGAAGTAAGCAACCTACCGTCCAGAATTGTCGATTCTCTAGTGTAAGTACCCCATCCGGTAAAGGCTATAGAACCAAATGAGGCAACAGTCTTTTTTACTTTTTCGTCCAACTGTAGTTCATCGAGTAGGTCCTGAATTCCTTTCGCACTTGCAGTCAAAGAGTTTATAGCCAGGTCTCCACTTGTCAGTTTTCCATCCTCCAACTTCACACTTCCTAATGCGTCAAGAGAAATGGTTCCAGTAGGATTATTCAATGTTAACTGACTCAGCTTTATTCCATTACTATTCCCTTCCACTTGAGCCGTAAGGAAATAAGTAGTATGGAAAGTATGTAAGAAAGGAACGATGCTTTGAAAATCTGAAGGACTAATCATCGCCTTCAATTGTATAGGGTCAAAGCTGAATGATTTATCTTGCTGATAGTTTGGATAATATACCTTAAGCGAATCAACAGAAAACGAGCTGCCTGGGGTCTCTAATCTGAAATTCCGAAGAAATGCCTGTTGCTTGTTAGCATCCAGTCCGAACGATAATTCATCGATAGCAAGACCACTATTCAACTCGTTTGCCGACAAACGTTTCACTATAAGGTTTATAGAATCGTTAGTCAGAGCCTTTAGCGACAAGTTCAATCCCAAATTATTCAACTGCAAGTGGTTCTTATCGATAGCATACAGTTTGTTTATGGTATCCACCATTTCTGTATGTGGTTCAGACAATACATCATAACTCACATTCGCATGCCTCAGAATAAGAGAATTTATTCGCAGGTTAAGCGGTTTTTCTTCTTTGCTGTCAGAACTGAAAGCATCTATAACGAATTGAAAATTCGGTTTTGCTCCGATAGAATCCTGATACAAAACAACAACTGGGGAGAATAGCTGGGCAGTACCTATATCGATATTACCCTTGATAGCTTGGATATAGTCTATACCTGCCGACACACGAGCCACCTTCAGCATTTCAGCCCCTTGTTGGTCGTACAGACTTAGGTCATTGATGGTAGCACGATTCAGAAAACCCAGATTCACACTACCAATCTCTACTCTGGTATCAAGTTCTTCTGACAAAACACCTGCTATCCAATTTGCCAATGACTTCTGAATAGAAGGCAAACTGAATAGCAGGATCAGGGATGCATAAATAATGATTATGCTTAGAATTATCCCTCGTAATATTCTTTCGAATCGCCTGATAGTATTTTATTACTTTACATTGCGTCTGTAGTCAGCCATCTTGATAGCTGTTACGGCACACTCATCACCCTTATTGCCCAGTCTTCCGCCACTACGGTCTTTTGCCTGCTGCATATTGTTTGCAGTAATCAGTCCATAGATAACAGGTATATCCTGAGTAGCATTCAAGTGAGCCAGTCCGGCTGTGGTTCCCTGACAGATATATTCGAAGTGTGGAGTTTCGCCATGAATCACACATCCGAGAGCGATAATAGCATCAAGTGGCAGTTTTGTCATCTGACGAGCTCCATAGATCAGTTCAAAACTTCCTGGAACAGTCTTCACCAATATATCTTCCTTCTTTACGCCATTATCCATAAGGGTCTTACTGGCTCCTTCAAGTAGGGCACCTGTAATTTCTGTGTTCCACTCACTAACAACGATGCCAAACTTCATTCCCTTTGCAGAAGGAACGCTATTAACATCGTAGTCAGAGAGATTATGGTATTCTGTAGCCATTACTGTTCAATTATTTAGATACAGCTTCAATATACTTGTCGATTTCAGCAGATACAGGGCTACGGAAATATTTCTTCTTAATTTCCTGGTAGAGTTCAGCAGCTTTTTCGTTCTGTCCTTCAGCCTGATATATCTTTGCAGCCTGCATTAGGAATACTGGTGATAGAGCATCATTGTCAGCTTCTTTAGCTGCCTTAATAAACAGGTCGATACCCTTAGCATTGTCACCCTTCTGAACGTAGCAGTTAGCGAGAGCAGCTGTAGAAGCAGGAGAAATCATCTGATCATCCTTCTTGCTGTAGCTCTCAAACATCTTGATAGCTTCATCATACTTTTCAGTATTAGCATAGCAGATAGCTGCATAGAGCTTTGCAAGGTTTGCAGTTTTTGTTCCGCTGTATTCATCAATAATACGGAGGAAACCTACACTCATAGCACCATCACCGCTCAGAGCTTTGTCATACTGCTGCTGAGCAAATGCTTCCTGACTTGCTGCGATTGCTTTCTGTGCATCATCGTTCTTGCTGTCAGTATAGTTGTTGTAAGCGAACAATGCTACAACTACAACTACTACAACAGCGATAGCACAAAGGATTTTCTTAAGATTCTTTTCGATAAAAGCTTCAGTTTTGGTCAGTTGCACATCCAGAGCAATTGCCTCTTCTGGTTTTGAATTGTTTTTCTTTGCCATTTTCTTATTTGTTATTAATATTCGTTTCTACATAAATCGTGCAAAATTACGTCTTTTCTTCAGATTAGCGAAGAAAAAAGTAAAAAAGTTTCATTTTTCACTCTCATCAATCTACTTTTTCCATGCTATTTCAGTTTTTTCTCAATTTCACTTTACCCTTTTCTATTTTTGTCGTACCTTTGGCTTCGTTTTAGACATTATAAATAAATTATCTTAAAATAATTCTCACATTATGGAACAAGTATTTTCCTACATCATTGGATTAGGAGCGGCAGTCATGATGCCTATCATCTTCACTATCCTTGGTGTTTGTATTGGAATTAAGTTTTCCAAAGCTCTCAAGAGCGGACTTTATGTAGGAGTCGGTTTTGTCGGACTCAGCATTATCACAGCACTTTTGGTTGACACTATGTCGCCAGCACTCTCGCAAGTAGTAGAAATCTACAATCTCAAGTTGCAGGTATTCGACATGGGATGGCCGGCAGCAGCATCTGTTGCTTACAACACTCTCGTCGGTTCATTCATCATTCCTGTTTGTCTTGGAGTAAACCTCCTCCTGTTGCTTATCGGTTGCACTCGTACAGTAAACATTGACCTGTGGAACTACTGGCACTTTGCATTTATCGGAGCTGTCATCTATTTCATGACTGGTTCTATCGGTTGGGGATTCTTCGCAGCTATCATCTGCTACATCATCACCCTCGTACTTGCCGACATTACAGCTAAGAAGTTTCAGAAGTTCTATCCTGGCATGGACGGAATCAGCATTCCACAGCCATTCTGTCAGGGTTTCATGCCTTTTGCTGTTATCATCAACAAGATTCTTGACTATATTCCAGGAATCAACAAGATAAATATCGATGCAGAAGGTATGAAGAAGAAGTTCGGACTCTTTGGCGAACCACTTTTCCTCGGAGTTCTCATCGGAATAATAATCGGTTGTTTGGCTTGCCGCAACTGGGATGAAATCGTAGCTAACATTCCTAACACCCTGAAGATTGGTATCAAGATGGGAGCAGTCATGGAACTCATTCCTCGCATCACATCTCTCTTCATCGAAGGTTTGAAACCAATAGCTGAAGCAACCAAAGAACTCATCGCAAAGAAGTTTGGTGCCGACAAGGAGTTCTACATCGGTATGTCCCCAGCTCTCGTTATCGGCCACCCTACTACACTCGTAGTTTCCCTCCTTCTCATTCCTGTAACACTCGTTCTTGCCGTCGTACTTCCAGGCAACCAATTCCTGCCTCTCGCAAGTCTTGCCGGTATGTTCTATGTCTTTGTGATGGTTCTTCCTTATACCAACGGAAATGTTCTCCGTTCGTTCATAGTAGGATTTGTCGTAATGGCTATCGGACTTTACTTCGTAACATGGATGGCAGGCGACTTCACAAGTGCTGCTCATACAGTAGCTGCCATACACCCAGACGACAAGAGTGTTCAGGTACCAGCTGGATTTGAAGCAGGAGCCCTCGACTTCGCATCAAGCCCGTTGTCAACACTCATTTATGCATGTATGAAGTACCTCCAGTACATCGGAGCTGGAATACTCGTAGTTCTCACCATCGCCCTCGTTGCATGGAACAGAGCAAGAATAATGCATAATTCATAATGCATAATTCATAATTAGACATTAGACATTTGACATTAGACAATTTAAATAATAATATTATGAAGAAATTGATTTTTCTTGCAGCATTAGCTGCATCGCTGACAGTAAATGCTCAGCAGAAGGTAAATTTTCAGACTGCTTGTCATCCTGCCGACGTAAAACACTACGACACAAAGACTCTCCGCGAGCGTTTTGTAATGGAGAAGGTAATGGTAGCAGACGAAATCAACCTCACTTATTCCCACTACGATCGCTTCATCTTCGGAGGAGCTATGCCTGTTCACAAAACTCTCAAACTGGAGAACTTCCCAGAACTCGGTCTCGATGTAGATAAGACTATCAAGGAAAAATACTTCCTCTACAACCGCGAACTTGGTGTTGTAAACTGTGGAGCTGGCGACGGAGTAGTCATCGTTGACGGTAAGGAATACGCTCTCTCTCCAAAGGAAGCTCTTTACATTGGTCGTGGCCACATCGGTAAGGACAAGGATGTAAACAAAGTTGTTGAATTCCGTTCTAAGGATGCCAGCAAACCAGCTAAGTTCTACCTCAACTCAGCTACTGCCCACAAGCACTACAAGACTCAATGGATTACCCTCGACGGACGTAAGGGTTCTCTCAAAGCAGCTGTTTGGGGACCTGTAGGCACAACAGAAGAAGCAAACAACCGTACCGTTTACAAACTCATCGTAAACGACGTTCTTGAGGAAGGTCCTTGCCAGTTGCAGTTGGGACTTACACAACTCAATCCTGGAGCTGTATGGAACACAATGCCACCTCACACTCATGGTCGTCGTATCGAGGCTTACTACTACTTCAACCTGCCAACCGACCAGACTATTGCTCACGTAATGGGTGAACCACAGGAAAGCCGAGTAGTATGGCTCCACAACGAACAGGCAATCATGTCGCCTGAATGGTCTATCCACGCAGCAGCTGGCACATACTACTACACCTTCATCTGGGGTATGGCTGGAGAAAACCTCTACTACAACGACAAAGACAACATCCCAGTTGTTGATTTGAAATAAAACAAAAAAGCGGTTTTTCAACCGCTTTTTTTTATACAAGTTTCAGGTAGTTTTCGTTATCGTTATCGTCAATAACCAATAACCACTAACCCTTAACCATTAACCCCACGAACATCTTATGTATTCTTAAGTCATCGTTCAGTTCCGGATGGAAAGCTGTTACCAGTTGATTTCCTTGTCGTGCTGCAACGATATGTCCGTCAACAGTAGCAAGAGCTTCACAATCCTTCCCGAAGACATTATTTATATAAGGCGCGCGTATGAAGGTCATCGGAACCTTCTCTCCCACTCCTTTCATTGGAGCTTCGGTATAGAAACTGCCCAACTGTCTGCCATAGGCATTACGGCACACATCTATGTCCATCGTTCCGAGGTGCATTGGCGAGAGCAGAATCAGTCCTGCACAAGTACCGAATACGGGCAGTCCGTTCTCAATGTCTTTCTTGATTACGTCGAACAGTCCCAGGTCGTGCAACAACTTCGACTGGGTAGTTGATTCGCCACCAGGAATGATTAGTCCGTCCTTTGGTTGGTCCCAATCCTTCCTCTGTCTCACTTGGAATGTCTCCACCCCAAGTCGTTGCATCATCTGTTCATGTTCAGCGAATGCCCCTTGTAGGGCAAGCACAGCCACTCTCATCACTTTCCCCTTTCTGCCATCAGCAGGGCAATTTCCTGTTCGTTTATACCTACCATAGCCTCGCCGAGGTCAGTACTCAGTTCTGCCAGTAGTTTTGCATCCTTATAGTTAGTTACCGCCTTTACGATAGCCTGAGCACGTCGTTCCGGATTTCCACTCTTGAAGATACCGCTTCCTACGAAAACTCCTTCCGCACCCAGTTGCATCATCAGAGCTGCATCGGCAGGAGTAGCCACGCCACCAGCAGCAAAATTCACTACGGGCAGTTTGCCGTTATCATGCACATACTCCACCAGTTCGTATGGAGCCTGCAACTGCTTGGCAGCCTCGAAGAGTTCGTCTTCCGACATAGACTGCAATCTGCGAATCTCGCTTTGCATCATACGCATGTGAGTCACAGCCTGCACCACATCGCCCGTTCCGGGTTCTCCCTTCGTACGAATCATCGTAGCTCCCTCAGCAATTCTGCGAAGAGCCTCGCCCAGGTTCTTTGCTCCGCAGACGAAAGGTACGTCAAACTTAGTCTTATCGATATGATATACATTATCAGCAGGTGAGAGCACCTCACTCTCGTCAATATAGTCAATCTCAAGAGCTTGCAGAATCTGAGCCTCCGCAAAATGTCCTATTCGACACTTAGCCATCACCGGAATGCTAACAACTTCCTGAATGCCGCGAATCATCTTCGGGTCACTCATTCTCGACACACCTCCTGCAGCTCTTATGTCAGCAGGAATACGTTCCAACGCCATCACGGCACATGCTCCGGCAGCCTCGGCGATACGAGCCTGTTCTGGAGTTGTCACATCCATAATCACACCGCCCTTCAGCATTTGGGCAAGATTTCTGTTCAGTTCTTGTTGTTTTGTGATTTTCATAATTACATCATTTAAAAAAATTAATACTTTTTCCTATATCCTGTGGGAGAAACTCCCCTTAGTTTCTTGAAATAATTTGCCAGATGCGCTTGCGACGAAAACCCGCATTCGTAGGCTATCTCCTGCACATTCCTCTCTGTTGTCTTCAGCAGCAGTTCAATCTTCTTTACCAGTTTTTCGTCAATAATCATCTTCGGAGACTTATTAGCTATCCGTCGGGTTACCTGAGCCAGATACCTGGTACTCACATTCAGTTTTTCAGCATAAAACTGCACATCATTCTTCTTCCCAACATGTTCTGTTACCACATTCAGAAAATCCATATACAGTTCGTTTGCCCTGCTTCTCAGGTTATTATCCCTAACCGTCTGACTGTTCACAAACTCCTTTGCCTTCTTCCTTGCCTCGTTCGTTCCGTCCCCATTATTCAGGAAGACAGCAAGGGCACTGGCATATCTGTTCTTCATTCCGTGATACCTTACTGCGTCAAAACTTACCACCTGAGTCACCAGCGGCATCAGTTTATCGACTATACAATTAAGCATATGGTCAGTCATCAGAGCATCTCCGCGGCTCGACCTGATAATCGGGTCGAAGATGATATGTCGGGGTTTGTAGCGTCTCAGTTCGTCCACTACCACATCGAGCACCTCCTCAGTTCTGATCATTCCCACTTTCACCACATCAGGCTGCATATCATTCATCACCGCCTCAATCTGTTCCCTCACAATCTCTGCAGGCAGGTCATAAATCTCCTGAATACCAAGAGTTGTCTGTACCGTGATCGACGTAATTGCCGTCGCAGCATATCCTCCAAGCTCCGATATAGTCTTTATATCAGCCTGAATGCCTGACTCACTTGTAGAGTCCGAACCGGTAATAGTCAGAATTGGTTTAATGGCAGCCATGTTAATACCTTATTGAGTGAGTAGATAAAAAAATATGGCGCAAAGAAACAACACTTTACACCATATCACAAAATTCTATTCTTAAATTTACAAAGAAATAATTCAGATTTATAAATTTTCAACAACCTACAGCTAAAAACTATTATCTATTCACTAAAAACTATCACCATTAAACTTTAAACGTTAAACTTTAAACGTTAAACTTTAAACGTTAAACTTTAAACGTTAAACGTTACAAGTCAATAACCAATAACCTTTAACCGTTAAACTTTAAACGTTACACCATCATATCCCAGATGCACCCATTCCGGCAGTTCAGCCTGTTCTACAGCATGTGGACGAATATGGTGACTCATATGAATCAGGTAAATCTCTCTCACCCCGAGTCGTTCAGCAAAGGCGATAGCCTCTTCGATAGTCTGATGTGTAGGGTGTTCCTTATGTCGCAGTCCGTTCACAATCATCACCTCCACACCCTTCAGATACTCATATTCCTCCTCCGGAATAGTCTTCATATCCGTGATATAAGCAAAATTCTTAATGCGGAAACCCACGATAGGCAGTTGTCCGTGCATCACCCTCAGCGGCATCACCTCCACCCCATCTATATCGATGGGCACATGGGGTTCTATCTCTATCAGGTTCAGAGCAGGCACACCCGGATAGCGCTTATCCTTTGGTGTAAAACAATACGGAATGCGTTCCATCAGATGATCGGCACAAAACTTCTCGGCATATATATTCACATCTCCGAAAACGCTATATGGTCGCAAATCATCAATTCCTCCCACATGGTCGTAGTGTTCATGTGTAACCAGTACAGCATCGAGAGGTTTGAAGTCTATGCTCATCATCTGCTGTCGGAAGTCCGGTCCGCAGTCAATCAGAATGCGTTTTCCATCTACCTCCACAAGAGCCGAACAGCGAAGTCGCTTATCCTTCGGATTTGTTGAGGTACATACCGCACATGTGCAACCGATCTGTGGCACTCCGCACGACGTTCCCGAACCCAGTATCGTTACTTTCATATGAAATTCACCTCAGCATTTATGTCCACTCCGAACTTCTCCTTCACCTTCTCCTGTACCTTTCGAGCCAAAGCAACAATCTCCTCCGACGAAGCCCCGCCTTTATTCACCAGCACCAGAGCCTGCTTATCGTGTACGGCAGCCCTTCCCATCTGGAAACCCTTCAGTCCGCATTGGTCAATCATCCATCCGGCAGGAATCTTCACCCCACCCTTAGCCTCGTAATGCGGCATCGTTGGGTACTCCTTCAGCAAAGCCTCGTACTTCTCCTGCGAAACTATAGGATTCATAAAAAACGAACCGGCATTACCCGTCACCTTCGGGTCGGGCAATTTCTGATTCCTTATATCTATAATAGCATTGCGCACATCCCTTGCAGTATAGTCCGTCCTATCAGCCAACACATTGCGTATATTACCATAGTCCAGATGCAGTTTCGCCGCCTTCAGCAACCTGTAAGTCACATACGCCACAGCATATCTGCCTTTCAGTTCATGTTTGAATACACTCTGTCTGTACGCATACTGGCAGTCAGCATTCTGAAATGTCCTGACAGCTCCCGACTGCAAATCCACACATTCCACCTCCACAATCAGATCCTTCACCTCAACACCATAAGCACCTATATTCTGCACGGCTGAAGCACCTACCTCGCCTGGTATGAGCGACAGATTCTCAGCTCCGTACCATCCGCGTTCCACAGCCTCTGCCACAAAATCGTCCCATACCACACCAGCACCAACCTTCACGTCAGTCCACTCAGCCGTTTCTCCTACCACATCCACACCTCTGATGGCACTATGCAGCACCATACCCTCAAAATCCTTTGTGAACAACAGATTACTACCCTGTCCTATGTGCAAAAGCGGTTGCTGCAGTTTGCCGTCACGAATCAGCTGCTGCAACTCCTCTACCGAATCATATTCCACAAAGTTCCTTGCCTTCACGTCCATTCCGAACGTATTCTTCTCCAGCAATGGGTAGTCGTTATATATCTTCATCTTAATTCTCTATTTCTATGAGTTTCCACTCCGAGTGGTACTTATGGAACTTAAACTTCATAAACAAATCATCAGTCATCGACTGCAACAGCAACTGCTTATGTCTTCTGTTGTTCGAAGGCTGTCCGTAATCGATATTCACAAGTTCCTTCTTCGGCAACGGAAAGTCATGCTTCAGTTCTGCCCATTCCTGTGCATCATACTTCTTCTCCACCATCACATCCTCCTCCGTATCCTCAGCAGTAATCACCCTCAGGGGGTCGTCAATCGACTTCTGCTGGAACGTAGAGTCATTCATGAAATGCACGAAAAACGACAGGAACAGTCCGTTAGGCAAATCCTCCAGTTCCCTTCTATCTATATTCGCCAACTTCCAAATAGCCTCCTCCTTACGGAAAGTATATACATTAGCTACAGCTTCATCCAGATCAATCACCTCTACAGCTACTCGATGCACACTTGTATCATTCTTCACCAGCACATCATCATCATCCTCGATGATAACAGAAAACTGCTCCTGGTAGATAAACTTATTATACTTCTCCCAGTCGTCCGAACCCACCATCATGGCACTATCCCCGTCCATCACAGGCAGCGGAAACTCAATCCTCTGCATCTGAAACGACGGATTAGTCACGAAAGTAAAAAAGAAATCATCGAAGAGACCGTCCACAGCTACAGGTGGTTCCTCCTCCTCTTCAACGAGTTGCAGAGTATCCATAGCCGACTCCAGCGAATCCTGTCTGTGCAACTCATCCACATCCACAATATTCTTCCTGCCACCGCACGACAGCAATCCGACAGCGAAAAACAGCACAACTACCGATACTGCAAAACAATGAATAGAAAACCTAAACATCTCTCATTCTATAAAAACGCGGCAAAGTTAGATAAAAAACCACATAAATGTATAATTTTTCTAAAAAACTTTAAAAAATCCAACTCATTATCATAACTTTGTTCCCACTAACCATTAATCTCTAACCATTCATTATGCGCATTTCACCTTTGTCTTTCGCTAAAAATTATGCATTATGCATTATGAAATATGCATTATTTATCCTTTTTCTCCTTCCTCTCACAGCCAGTGCCCAACAGATGATTCAACATCCTTGGCACGGAAAACGCGTAGCATACTTTGGCGACTCCATCACCGACCCTCGCAACAAAGCAGCCGCACATAAATATTGGTACTATCTGCAAGAATGGCTGCAAATCAGCCCCTATGTCTATGGAGTGAGCGGACGACAATGGAACGACATACCGCGTCAGACCGACAAATGCTGGCAGGAACATGCCGACTCCCTCGATGCCATCATCATCTTCATGGGAACCAACGACTTCAACAACAGCGTACCCCTCGGTCAATGGTATCAGGAATCGGAACAAATGGTTGAAGCAGCCCGCGGCGAACCCAAACACCTACAAAAGCGTCTTCAGCGCCTTCCCGACATGAACAAAGACACATTTCGTGGTCGTATCAACATTGCCCTCGACAAACTCAAACGGCTCTATCCCACAAAACAGATAGTGCTTCTCACCCCTATCCATCGTGCCGGATTCTATCCTAACGAAAACAACTGGCAACCTACCGAGCAATATGCCAACAAAATAGGACTCTTCATCAGTGACTACATCCAGGTAGTGAAAGAAGCAGCAAACATCTGGGCAGTTCCTGTCCTCGACTGGTCAGCCACCAGCGGACTCTACCCTCTCCACGACGAGCATGCCCAGTACTTCAACGATGCAGCTACCGACCGTCTCCATCCCAACGACACAGGTCATCAGCGTCTTGCTCGCACCCTCATGTACCAGCTTCTCGCCCTCCCCTGCACATTCTGATTTTTGGGAAAGGGCAACGGAGATGTGAATCTCGTCAGGAAAAAAGCATAAAAATATATAAAAGTCGCTGGAAAAACGACATCAACTATTACAAAAGTCGCTGGAAAAACGACATCAACTATTGCAAAAGTCGTTAGGAAAACAGATGAAAAATGTGCTGGAACATTGGAACATTGGAACAATTGTGAAAAAAAAGAGCCTCGCATCACTGCGAAGCTCCATGTCTGTTTGTCAACTCAAAATTACTATATGAACAAAAACAATATTTTCGATTGCAAATCAGCTTAACTATCAACTTTTAATTTTCACATTTCACATTTCACATTTAAAATGGTCCATGTCCCATACAACTTGTAGTTGTGATAGCTGTGAGGAATGCTGTGAGTGCGGCTACTATAACCTTCACCACTGTCTCAAGAATATCGCGTTTCATAATGTTTAGTTTACTGTTTACAGGTTTTTCGTTTTTCGTCATTCGTCTTTCGTTAGAGAAAGCGGGAGCCCCGAAGGGCTCACCTTTCACCTTGCTTAGCTCTCGTCAGTGCCATCCTCGGTGCCGCCACCTCCGCTAGGGTTTTGGTTTTCGTTTTCGTTACCACCACCCTGGTTCTGGTTAGAACCGTTTTCGTTTTGGTTTTCGTTTTCGTTGTCTCCGGTCTTGCCGTCAGTGCTGCCAGTGTCGTCGCCTTCTGGGTCTTCGACTACGCCTTCGTCGGCAGAGGTTACGCGCTTGAGGACATTGCCGTCCTTGTCGTAGCAAGTGATCTGAACGCTGGTGTTGGAGAGTTCGTCCTTCAGGTCGGTTGATGGAGTGAAGATGATGCGTCGGCTGGTGATGAGCTTTGACTTTACCTCGTCAACGGTTGCCACTGACTTTGCGCGCAGTCCGAAACGCATTGTTCCGAGTCCTGGCAGTGCCACTGAGTGACCTTCTGTTGCCCATGCCTTGATTACTTCGCCTGCTGCATCCCAACATGCCTGCATCACGCCTTTGCTGATGCCTGAGCGGAGAGCTGCCTCGCTGATTACCTTGTTCTGTGCCAGAGCGATGTAGAGTTCCGGTGAGAGAACGAATCGGTAAGTGTCTGCGTACTTGCCCACCTTGATGAGCTGTTCTTTTGCTTTTACTTTAAGTGCCATAGTTTTTAATTTGTTTTTGTGTTGTGGTTAATAAAATTGTTTATTGGTTATGGGTTATTGGTTATTGACTTGCCTTCCGGACGGCTCGTCTTCGTCCTTCGTCTTTCGTCCTTCGTCTTTCGTCTAACTAACGGGAAAATTTCTTAAGTTGGCGCGCAAATTTTCTCATTTGTTTTGACACTGCAAAGATAGAAAGACGCCATTGCGGGTTTCGAATAAAATGGAAAAAATTTTCATATTTTTTTGAATTTTTTTTCAGACCATACATACGTTGTCATGATTGTCATGATTGTCATTTGTCATTAAGAGTTTTCAACCTCTAAAAAGTGCCACTATAATAATAATATATATATTATTATTATAGTGAACTGAAAACGGAATCCGAAATCCTTAATGACAATCATGACAATGACAATCATGACAACGTTAGCAGTTTTCTGATAAGAAGAATGTCGGTTAAAAAATAGTTTGTATCTTTGCGTGGTGAAAGCTAACATCATGATTACACAGGTGGTGTATTCACGCATAATATGAACGAAATACAGACTATACAAAGCAAGATATATGAGATTCGCGGTCAGCGAGTAATGCTCGACTTCGACCTTGCTGCTATGTACGGAGTGGAAACAAGACGTCTCAATGAACAGGTAAAGCGCAATATAGAACGTTTTCCTGAAGACTTCATGTTTCAGTTGACTAAAGGCGAGTATGAGATTTTGAAATCGCAATTTGCGACATCAAATACTACAGATAGTCAAGGAGATATAATCTTGAAGTCGCAAAATGCGACATCAAGTTGGGGAGGCACAAGAAAGTCTCCTTATGCATTCACAGAAAATGGTGTGGCAATGCTAAGTAGTGTACTAAGATCACCTATTGCCATACAGGTTAATATTGGCATTATGCGTGCTTTTACACATTTCCGCCATATGGCAGCAACGCTTCCTCAGTCAAATCCAGCTGCCGATGTGGCGCAGTTGCGTAAGGATTTCGAAAATTTGAAACTCGACATAGAAGACATTCTGCATGACCAGAATGACATCAATGAGAGTACTCAGAGTCAGCTTGATGCCATCAGTGCCGCTCTTGCAGAATTGCAGTCGAAAGAACCTCGCCAGACCCCTCGCCGCAGAATCGGATTCGTAGTATCTGAGGAGGGGAAGTGATTGACTAACTGATTGTAGAATTTTAATGAAACAAAAATTATGGATAGTATCATCAATAATAAAAAAGACCTTACCAAGGAGTTGCGCAATGCACTCTTGGAAGCCAGAGAATCCATGGAAGGTAAACGGAAGTTGAACACACTTGACAATCTTATTATTGAACTTCAATATTCAGTAGCTGTAGGCTGATGGCAAATTGAACCCCAAAGAAGTGATTTTGTCATCTACCTCTGGTACTTTTTTAATAAATAAAAAAATATATATTATGAGCGATAACTTTTCTATATTCGGTTTGACAGCTGAACAAAGTGAAGTCCTTTTCGCATTACAAAGAAAGTTGACATCAAATGATGTTCTTGTTGAAGGGCAGAAAAAACCTCTTGTTGGCTCGAATAAAAAGATGCAGAAACAATTATGGCTAGATACATGGGATAATTCAATAAAAGACTATCTTAAAATTTATGGAGGAGAGTCTTCCCAAACTAAATTGAGTTTTTATGATTTGGCACCAAAGATTAAGCAACTGGATCAAAATGCTCAAAACAAAGTCTGGAAATATATGGTATTTTTAGAATGTGTCCTATATTTTCCATATTACCCATTAAGTGACAACAAAGAAGCATATAAGCCGTTTAAGGGGTTAAGCATCAACAAAAAAGGCAGAAAAGAAACTTTAGAACAGATTGCCGATAATCTTCAGATTGATAAGAAATATATCAAAATCTTTGAGGACGCTCACTCTTCTGCAGTTAAAAAGCTATCTGGCTACTGGACTAAAGTAGCTATGAGTGCAGGAATAGGAATTATTGTTGTTCTTATTGCAATACTAACAAAGCAAGTTAATTTAATTAAAATCTTTGCAGCAGAAGGATTAAAAGGTGCAGCTGCGACTTCATCGGGTCTTGCAGCTCTTGGTGGAGGTGCAGTTGCCGCAGGTGGTTTTGGAATAGCAGGAGGAATATCTGTGCTTGTTGGTGGTGGATCACTTCTTGGTGCAAGTGCAGGTACGGCTGTAGGTACTTTAATTGCCTCACTGGGTTCTAATGCCGTTTTATCAGAAGCTGCGAAACTACAAGTGGTTTTAAAAGAGATTGTGTTGGCAATTCAAAAAGACACAATGTATTTCCAGCAAATACTTCTCAATATCAACAAAGAGATTGCTCAGTTAAAAGAAGTAATAATTAAGTTAAAAACGGATTCCGCTAATAACAAGAAGAAAATTAAAGATCTTGAAAAAAGTATTGAGATTTTGGAAAATCTTGTAAAGAATGCGTAAAATGGATGACTTTCATAATCTGTCAGATAAGATAGCAGAAATTCAGAATGATTGTTATAGCATCAAAGAACAATCTTCGGAATTGATTAATAGTAGCCAGGAAGACAAAGAAAGGTTGCAGTTGCTTACAAATAGAGTTAAGGATTTATTGGAAAAGACAGGTCAAGATAGTTCAAATCTTGATATATCCATTGATGTCATTCAACAAATTAACTCTGAAATTGACGAAGCTTTGTTTTCGATGTCTGACAAAACGGATTCTGACAAGGCTTTAGACCTAAACAAGGTAGATGTACTAATAGCTTGTATTGCAGGCGGATTAGCAGTTCTTGTTGACTTTTTGGTAGTTAAAGTTCCAAGGGACATGAATATAAAACTCTATGGTGAAAAAGTCCACCATGAGGGTAGCCCATTGACTGAACTATTTAGAAAAATTGGCATAACAAAAGATGGAAAAGAAGCTAGATGGATACGGACACTAGAAAAATGGTTCCATGTCAATTATGATCCTTCCATAAAAGAGAACATTCCTGGTATGTACCCTAAAAACCATCGTGTCTATAGTTTGGGACATGATCCAAGCATTTTGGGATTGATTTGGGGTGTTAAAGATATAGTCTGCGGAACATTTTCATATATAGACAAGAATGGAGTGCTTCAGATTGATAAAGTTGCACCTGCTGACGTAAAAAAACTCTTTTATGCGCCAGTCTTATGGCTTGGGCATATAATATCAGATGTGTTTACGAAGCAAGGTATTCCTATTCCTGGCACATCAGTTTTGAGAATGCTTAAAGTTGGTAGTTTCGGAGAGAAGGATAGAACCATAGGCGAACTTGTGACATACATGTACGAAAAAGGCTATGATTTGAGACATCTTGCAACTATGTCAACATGCCGACTTGTAATTGATGTTGTCATCAATATCTATTACTTCTTGGTCATCAAGGAAAAAACAGACCCTTCTCAACCACTTTTTGAAAGAGACTATGTTCGTGTAAAGAATGCTCAGAAAAAGTCAAAAATGAGTTTTACGGCTTATTCTGTAGCAGTGGCAGGAAACATAGGAAAAGTTGCCGCATATCAGGGGTCACCATTCGCAATAAATACTGCAATATGGTATCAATTTGCAAGAGAAGCCATCACACAAGTAGTAATTTATATGGATGATGGAAAATATGCAATAGAAGCTATTGAGAATCGCCATCTTATAGATGAGACATTTGAACGTCTGTTAAAACAAGGTAGTCCATCATTTTAAGATTAATGACGTAGCGTATAAAAAAATTGATCTTCATATGCCACGGAGATAGGCAATTGACAAATATTTCCTACCCATTCTATAATGAGTAGGAATTTTTTTTTGGGGAGATTTCGGAACAAATATTCTGAAAATCAAAAATAATTAGCTAATTTATTTTGGAATTCAAAATAATCATGTAATTTTGCACCCAATATGAGAATCGTATCACATAGACGACTGGTTGAATTCTATAGTTCGGAAGGACACGGAGATGCTCAGGCCGCACTTGAACGATGGTATGACATTGCAGAAAAGGCAGATTGGAGGAACTTGTCGGATATAAAAGTGGATTTTCCTTCGACAGACTACGTAGGGAATCAACATTATGTCTTTGATATCCGAGGCAATAAATATCGCTTAGTAGTAGTGGTTAAGTTCACAATCGGACATATATTCATCCGTTTTGTAGGTACTCATAGTGAATACGATAAGATTGATGTTTCAACGATTTAATATAGGAGGTACGAATATGGCAAAGATTACTAAAGAACAATATGAGTTTGCATTGGCACGTATTGAGGAACTGTTGCCGTTGGTAGATGACAATACACCAGCTAACGACCGAAATGCCATAGAGTTGACTATGATGTCGAATATTGTCATTGAATATGAGAAGGAGCACTATCCGATAGGCAAACCCAGTGTAGCTCAATTGATACAGCTTTCGTTGGAGGAGAAGAAGATAAGCCAGAAGCAGTTGGCTACGGAGATTGGGGTCAGTCCTTCGCGCATTAACGACTACGTTTCGGGCAGGGCTGAACCTACGCTGAAAATTGCCCGTCTGCTTTGTGCCACTTTAGGAATTACACCAGCTGCTATGTTGGGATATTAACATACCACAGAGATAGGCATCCTGCAAATATTTCCTACCCATTCTGTAATGAGTAGGAATTTTTTTGTACCTTCGCACTTGTAAATAGAAAATACTATGAAACAGACAATGACTGCCAGCGAGAGACTGGCAAAGATAGAAAATTTCTTTTTCAAGGGTCAAGGTCTTAGCAGAGCTTGCAAGTTGAGTGGTGAGGAGCGCAAGAGTTATGTGTTTGCTCAGGTGGAACGTTTGCTTGCTACGGAGCATGGTAGCAGCCCGTTGGCGGTGTGGTTGTCAGAGCAGTTTTGGACGGCTGATGCGGGAAGGGAAATGATGTATGAAAACGACCCTCTTTTTTCGAAGGAAGGAAAGAAGTCGTTGACGGATAAGGAAACGGCTCGTTTGGAGCTGATACTGGGGATTGCGGGGTTGTGCCACGATATTGGTCTCTATCAGCAGTTTGATTTGAAGCAGGTTTTGGGCTTTAGGAACAAGTGGTGGGTGTCGAACAAACGACTCGTGGAGTGGCTTAAGACTACGGAATATGAGCACATGGCTATGTGTGTTGCTTATATTATGAGGAAGCAAGCAATCGACGTGTTCTTTGACACTTATTACATGCCTGCACAAGATGAGATGGCTGAGATATTTTCAAGTGAGTTCCACGAGTTATTGCGTAATCCTAACGATACAAAGATACCCCCTCGTGCTTATGTGGATATATTACTTGAAACCATGTTTCAGATAGAGCGCCATTGGCAACGTGGTCGCAGACGCAAGCTCTCGCCTGAAGTGGTCATTTTGCACGATGAAATATATGGTTTGATACCATTGCAGTTTTCTTCCTTCGTTTTGCAGGCTGCTCAAACGCTCTATGATTATATGAATAACGAGATGTTTGGACTTGGCGTGAGCAAGCCGCGTATGAATAGTTTTGCTGACAAGGTGCGCGAAGTACGTACAGAGTTTTTGGCTGAAGGATGGATTACTGACGACTCGCTGTCGTTTGGCTATCTGATGGCACATGCCGAGCGCTGTTGTCAAGGTCATTGGCACAAGGAGGATTTTGTCTTATGATGAGCAGTAATCGCAAGGACTATGCTTCGCCTCAGGCGTGGCTGTCTGCTCTAAAAAAAGATGATGTGTGGTTGGCTCAGTTACAACTACTGTCGGCAGGTGGCGATGCAGAAAGTCATCGTAGGGTTGCTGAAAGAAGATTGGAAAAAGGTTTTGCTGCTGAGTATTGGGAGATATTCCACCAGGCCGAACCAGTTGTCAATGAGATATGGACGATTGAAGAGTTGTCGCTACCCAAACTGAAACTACAGACTATCGGTATGCTCTCGCTGGAGTGGCTGGAGGAGAATGCAGCACAATCTGAGACACCATCTAACGTGCTTGATTCTGAGAAAGCCAACGAATTACTGACGAGTCTTGTTAAAGCAAAGATGCTGGATGAAAAGTGGCAGCCCCAAAAACTGACTTCCAGCGAGAAAGCACTTGTAGCTAAAGAAATTTGCCTGAGACTTAATATTAATAATGTGTGGCAAGTGTTCGGACAGCTGTGGAATATAAAGCCCGATACTTTACGTTCTTATTATAATAAAGCTCTCGATTTGCAGAAGACATCAGATTTTATAGATAAAATCAAGAGAATATTGCGCTAAAAATCAGTTAAATAGTTTTATTCGTACCTGCTACGCGTACCTGTTGCGTAGCAGGTTTTTTTTGTAGGTAGTCAATACCTTTGCATCGTCGAAAATTTTAAAAGCCCGCTGAAAAGGCAGCGGGGTGCTGAGACGGGGTGAAGGTAGTTTTCACGTGTAGATGGCCATCGAACTGCTGAACTCCTTCAAAGCCGAATCAGCGACACTATGAAAGAATCTATTAATGTTTTCAAACATGAAATGTATGGAGAAATCCGTACAGTGACAAATCAGAAGGGCGAGACCTTCTTCGTAGGTAAGGACGTAGCAAAGGCACTGGGGTATAACAATCCTTTAAAAGCCATTCGTGATCATGTGGACGAAGAGGACAAAGGAGTGAACGTTTCGTTCACCCCTGGAGGCAAACAAAAAACCATCCTCATCAACGAGTCGGGTCTTTACTCTCTCATCCTCTCTTCGAAGTTGGAACAGGCTAAGGCGTTCAAGCGCTGGGTGACCAGTGAGGTGCTGCCGCAAATCAGAATGACTGGCGGCTACATTCCCACTCACGATGCCGAGGGACGACAGTTCTCTGACGAGGAAATCGTAGAACGTGCCTGCATCATCATGCGCAATACCATACAGATGGTGAATGCGCAGAACGAGGACTGTCTGACGGCTACGCAGGTGGCAGCAATGTGGGGCATGGACGTGATGTCGTTCAACAACCTGCTCATGAGCATGGGCATTCAGCACCGAAAGAACCGCCGCTGGCAACTCTGCGATGAACTGCAGGACAAGGGACTGACCGAGGTGCGCCACTTCTACTGCTTCAGTCTGAAGGGCAAACAACGTACTACGCGCTACATGGTGTGGACTCCGAAAGGAGTGGACTTCCTCAACATGGCGGTGAGGAAAATGCCAAGAGAGTTTACCGCTAATGTTCAACTTAACTTCAATTTCTAATCTATGAGTGTACACATGATATATATAAAGGATGGGGCAAAGATGATGCGCCCCATCCTCACCAGAGAGGAATATCTGGCACAGAGAGACAGCGAGACACAGAAGATGCTGATGCGTAAGGTGCGTGGAGGAAACGAAAAAATGAAGACTGCACTCGTGCAGATGAACTACTCTTGTCTGCCTAACGAAGACGGTTCGCTGAAAGGTTCGAAGCACATGAGCACCACCATCGGCATGGACGTAGATCACATCCACGCTGAGGAGATGGAGCAGACCAAGCAGCGCATACTGGAGAAGAAGGACGAACTGGGACTTCTGATGCTCGAGGAAAGTGCCCGCGGAGCCGGTTACCACATCGTGTTCCGCCGCCGCCCCGAACTCTCACAAGAGGACAACCTCAAGTGGGCAAGCGACCTGCTCGGAGTGCAGTACGATGAAGGTGCAAAGGACATTACAAGAGTTTTCTTTACAACTACTACAGCGCAGCTGCATTATCTCGATGATTCCATTTTCGAAGTTCTAGAAGCGAATAACGAAAACCAAAACGAAAAACAATTCTCTAATTCTCAAATTCTTGATAAAAATAAATCTTTCCCGACCACAGCTTCAGAGTTTTCTCTTGCAGCTTTTGACATGTGTGTTGAGCAGGCAGGATTGAAGCCGGACGAGCTGGATGTATGGGGTATTCACAACTGGCATGCCAACCTGATGGCAGTGCTCTCGGTGGGTGTAGCAAAGCTGATGAGCCGTGAACAGCTATGTGCCGTAGTGGCGCAGCGTCTGCCGAATTATTGCCAAACAGATGATTGTCAGAAACTCATCAACTACTTTTATGAGAAGTATGATGCCGACAAGGGTTTCATGAATACAGCTCTTCGTGAGATAAATGCTAAGGCGCAGAGAGTTTTGAACCAAAACGAAAACCCTAACGAAAACCCTGACGACGAAGACCTGTCAGCTGTCACCTGTCACCTATCACCTCAAAAACTTCCTCAGGGAATTCGCGATTCCATCAATGCTGTTGGTCCTCAACTCGCTATGCCTGTAGTTACGGCTATCTGCCCTTGTATCGGTGCTTTGGCAACTGGGGTGACTCTTGATGTGCACGGACAGAAGAAGGGACTTAATCTCATCTCTTATATTGCAGGAGATTTCGCAAGCGGAAAGGGTAACATCGACCCGGTTGTGGAGGCTTGGATGAGTGAAGTGCACGCAATGGATAAGATGTATCAGACGCAGGAAGACGAGTGGCGCATGAAGAAACGTGCTGCGAAGAATAAGAAGGATCAGCCCGAAGAACCAAAGTTGCCTGTGCGTTTTCTGACGCTGAACAACACGGTAGCCAATCTGGCAGAACGACTTGCCAACACTGAGGGTAAGCATGCCTTTTCGTTCACGCCCGAAGCCGACACCGTGGCACAGAAGTGGAAATCGAGTCTGAGCGACTTCTCCGTCATGCTACGACAGAGTTACGACGGCACTCGCTACGACCGCGAGGCTCGTTCGGCAGAGGCTGTAAACGTGCATATCGACCGCCTGCTGTGGAACGTAGTAATGTGCGGTACTCCCGATGCCCTGTACCGAGTAGTCAGCAACTATACCGATGGTTTTCAAAGCCGAATAGCCATAGCACGAACACCCGACAACACATTTGCACCACTCGAAGACATACCCAATGTGCTGACCGACCTGCAACGGGAACACATTCAGCAGATTGCCCACCTCCTGCCGCTTATGCAAGGCGAGGTAGTGCTGCCGAAGCTTGAAGCAAAGGGCAGAGAATGGGTAGAACGCATCCGACTGGAAACCATGATGAACGATGATAAGGTACGTGCCCGCCAGCGATTCCGCGTATGTGTGACAGCACAGCGAATGACCTGCTGTCTGATGCTTTGCAAGGTGTGCGAGATGCTTATCCAGAAACACGGGCTCAACGGAGCGGAAAACCGCCTAAAGCAGCATCCGAACCTATGGAAAGAATTGCTGTTGAAGGTTCAGACACCAACAATGCTGCAGACTTACGACGTCATTGCCGACTCGCTCCTGGAGAACGCTCTGCACTTCTTCCGCGAACGCATAGAAAATGCCTTCATGAGCAGCAATTATGCAGGAACTCAAGAACGCAAACGATTAGGCAAAAACGATTCTATCTACAACCGACTGGACAGTCAATTCACCTTCGAACAGGCTATGCAGCAGAGTGTGGCAACAAAGGGAGCAAACGTGTCTCGCAATCAGGTGCACCAAATGCTGAAGAACTGGAAGAAACAGAAACTCATAGTAATAGATGAGGACGGAAAGTATAGGAAAGTTAAAAGTTAATAGTGAAATGTTGTCATGATTGTCATGATTGTCATTGTCATTAAGAAAAATCAATATGCAAATCGAGAATAATAAAGAATGCTTCGTGCTGCTCTGGAAAAAACTGGAGCGCACGAGGCGCCTCCTCGGAGGTCAGTACAAGCGGTTCTGCATCCGCAACGTATTGAAATCGTGGTTCGGCACTAAAGCTACCGACGACTTCATCTGGGAAGTATGCAGCAAGTGTGAACAGGAAGGGTGGAATCAATTGCCGCTGCCATCGCTCTATCCGCATAAGCATCGCGAATTCCTGCGAGCAGTCGTGACCACACTACTTGCCATTGGCAGAAATAAAGTAAAAAACCGTGACTTCGACGATGCCTATTCGGAAGCCTTTCCCCACAGTACTCCGTTGAATGTATGTAAAAAACGAAAGACGAATGACGAAAGACGGGCTTCGCAGTGATGCGAGGCTCTTTTTTTTATTTCAAAAATGTTGCAATGTTGCAAAGTTGCAACACATTTTTCAGGGTTAAGACTTTTTTGATAGAAATACCTGTTACAACATTGCAACGTTATCAAAAAGTGGCGGAACCGAATATTCACATATTCGATTCCGCCTAATAGTTACTATTAATCTGTGATTGGTATAATTACTTACCTGAATTTACTAATCCCATTTAGTAATTTGTTTGATTCGTTGGGCGATGTCTGATAAATTTTTGTCTTTACACTATTCGTAATCAGGGGTTCTAATGTATCTTTTGTTGATAATTTTCTGGGCGCTAAGTTATGAGGGTTTTACTTAACAGGAAAGCATTTTCTGCCGAATTTGTTACCAATTTTCGCTTTTCCGTTATCAAAATGTGTGATTTCTTGTTTTTATTTCCAGAATGTGTTATTTTTGTGTCCAAAATGAAGAATATATGGATTCAAATAGTACTTTGCAGCCAGTAATAGAACAGGTGGGGGTAGCAGTAGTACGTGATAGACACGAGTTCAAAAATCTGAATATGGATCTTGTGTTCCCGTATATCATTCTGGTTTTATGTACTCGTGGTTGTGGACATGCGCTTTACGATATGCGGAAGTTGACACAGGAAAAGAATGATTTGGGACTTATCATGCCGGGACATATAATGCGACCTCTCGACTATTCGGATGATTATACGTTTTCCTTTTTTATCGTTTCTCCTAAACTGATGAGAGAGGTGCTGTCAGACGACGACAGAACACGTTTTGATAAGAACCCGATGTGCCGACTGACGAATGAACAGACGGAGAAACTCTTGGCGATTATGGATCAGTTGGAGTATATATCCAGTCTTTCGGAAGAGGAGATGCCGAGACGAAATATGATGCTGAAGGCTCAGTTGCAGGTTGGATATGAATTACTTGTGCATTTCAGACGGGTGCAAGACCCGGACTGGAAGGATAGTCAGACGGCTGTGCTGTATTCGCGTTTCTGCGATTTGGTGGTGGAGAATTATACTAAGTCGCGCAACGTGAATTTTTATGCTGATTTGCTGGGCTATGATGCGAGGTATTTTTCGAAGGTGTTCCGCACTCTCAGTAATGGTATTTCTCCGTTGGAGTGGATTGAACAGTATGTGGTAGCACAGGCGAAGTCTGTCATTACGGCAAATCCAAAGCAGAGTATTAAGGAGACGGCTTTTCAGCTCGGATTCCCCAGCACTGCTAATTTCTGTCGCTATTTCAAACGGGTGACAGGGGTTACTCCGGAAGAGTATAAGAAAATGAATTTATAATGGCTGTTGGCTATTGGCTGTTGGCATTTTGAACCTTAAACTTTAAACTAAATATTATGGAAAGTAAAGAAAATCGTACTGAGACGCTCCGCAAGATGGTTGGAGCTGTGATGGGACCTTTGTGTGCCATCGTTTTGTGGTTTATGCCTATTGGCGGTTTGTCGGATGAGGCTCACCATCTGCTGGCGGTTATGTCGCTGATTGCTATCTGGTGGATTACGGAACCGGTGCCGATTCCTGTGACGTCGTTGCTGGGACCGACTCTGTGTGTGGTGCTGGGTATTGCACCTATTGGGGATGCTTACGAACAGTTTGCCAATCCGATGATTTTCCTTTTCATGGGTGGTTTTATGTTGGCTAAGGGTATGATGGTGAACGGACTGGATAAGCGCATTGCTTACGGCATCATGTCGATGAAGTGGGTGGGCGACTCTCCGAAACGTATTTTCCTTGCTATAGGACTGGCTTGTATGCTCTGTTCGGGATGGATTAGCAATACGGCCACTGCTGCTATGATGTTTCCTATTGCCCTGGGTCTGCTTGAGGCTATTAAGGATATGATGGCGGCAAACGGCAAGACTATCGATTTGTCTAATTATAAGTATGCTACGGGTCTGATGCTGATGACGGCTTATGCTTGTAGTATTGGTGGCGTGATGACTCCGATTGGTACTCCGCCTAATATCATTATGATTGGATTTCTGAATCAGATGGCTCCGGAAGCTCCAGAGGTTTCGTTTTTCCAATGGATGATTTGGGGAACGGTGGCTATGTTGCTGTATTTCATCATTGCTTATGTGGTGCTGTGGAAGATGTTCCCGGCTGATGTGGATCATATTAAGGGCGCCAAGGAGTTTATACGCAAGTCGGTGGATTCGCTGGGTAAATGGAATCGTGCTCAGAAGAATACTATGATTGCTTTCTCAGTAGCTGTGGTGCTGTGGGTAGCTCCAAGTGTGCTGAGCATCATTCATGGTCCTGACTCTGATATCATGAAATTTTACGATAGTCACTTCCCAGAGGCTATCGCTGCTGTCATAGGTGGACTGCTACTGTTCTTCCTGCCTGTTGACCTGAAGACGGGCAAGATGACGATGAGTTGGAAGGACGGTGTGGAAGGCATAGAGTGGGGCACACTGTTGCTCTTCGGTGGCGGACTGGCAATGGGTTCGATGATGAGCTCTACTGGTTTGGCTGAATGGGTAGGCAATGGCATAAAGGATCTGTTGGGCGGTAGTCCGTCAGAGGTTCTTGTCGTAGGTGTGTTCTGTATTTTAGCTCTGGTACTGTCGGAACTCACTTCACATACAGCTTCTACAAATCTGTTGGCACCTATAGCCATCGGAACTGTAATGTCTATGGGCTTCAATCCAATCCCAGTTGCTATCGGTATTGCTCTGTCGTCGTCGCTCGGATTTATGATGCCTGTATCTACTCCTCCAAATGCTATCGTTTATTCCTCAGGTTATGTGCCTATCACGAAGATGATTAAGTCGGGCGCCATAATCGATGTCGTTGGCATTCTGTTTGTCACTATACCTGTGATTTTGCTCCTGGTGAAATGGGTGATGGGAGTGAATTAAAGTTGAAAGTTTGGTAACGGTTAACGTTTAACGGTTAAAGAGTTTTCGTTTTGGTTTTCGTTTTCGTTAAACCATAATGGGGCCGTTTCCATTGCCAATATGGAGAGTAGAACCACCACGAATGGCTTCGGTAACAAGATTCTTAGCTATAGATACCGAGTCGGGCAGCGAGTTGCCTTGAGCAAGGGCTGTAGCAATAGCTGAGGAGAGGGTGCAACCTGTGCCGTGGAGATTTTTCGAGGCGATTTTCGGTGTGGTGAATGAGTGATGAGTTCCTTCTGCAGTAAAGAGATGGTCGGTCATGTCGAGAGTTTCGGCATGACCGCCTTTTAGTAAGAAGGCTGTCCGGTATCGGGAGGTAAGTTGTTTGCCTGCCTCCATAATTGTTTCTGTAGTAGTGAGACGGAGTCCTGTCAGCGATTCAGCTTCTGGAAGGTTGGGGGTGATGAGTGTGCAGAGCGGAAAGAGCGCATCACTTACATATTCTATACATTCGGACTGCATAAGGGGTGTGCCACTGGTGGATATCATCACTGGGTCGTAAACTACAGGTAGAGGATGTTTGGCAAGATATGAGTCCAAAAGGCTGACTACGGCTTGAGCTACTGCCTGAGTGGGTATTTGCCCAATCTTAATGGCTCGGATGTCGAGGTCATCGAGGAGGGAACGGAGTTGGGAACTGACTACTTCGGGC
>JAEEGK010001623.1_pt1 | contig 56418 bp, 53 predicted proteins | sample 8958771 | NCBI WGS metagenome assembly JAEEGK01 (sample SAMN16246547, study PRJNA631951) | gut metagenome | biome: gut microbiome; feature: rumen; material: SC-attached | host: Bos | place: Iran: Karaj | collected 2018-10 | reverse complement strand
ACGTGGCAAAGGTATCTTGGATGACGACGACCATCTTAATATGTATCTGCATAGCTTTGGTAAAATGCACAAAGCGAAGCTGGATATGGCGTTCAACAGCATGTCTGGTGCAGATGTCTTTTGTGAAGAAGTTGAAGTCTTCGATTGGGGATGTGGACAGGGAACTGCTACAATCTGCTTGTTTGATTTCCTGAAAGAGAAACATATAACGCCAAATATAAAACAAATATACTTAGTAGAGCCATCATCCGCTGCAACGAAGAGGGCATCTGACGTTATAAAATGCTATAATCCTTCATATAGTGTTAGCACAATAACAAAGGATTTTGATAGCCTTGAAGCAACCGATTTCAAAAGAACCAATACAAGAAAAGTACATCTGTTCAGCAATATTCTTGATGTTGAAGCTTTCGATCTTGCAAAATTCATTCACTTGTTCCAGCAAGTATTTGGTAGTGACAACTATTTCATTTGTGTTGGCCCTTATTACAGTAACAACAGGCGCGTTGATGAATTTGTCGCAGCTACGGCACCTGATGTCATGTATGCAACCCTTAATAAAGAGCGTGGTACGTGGCAAGGAGAATGGACTATCTCAATGCGTATTTTCTTTAAGCGCTTTGACCGTATTGAAACTGTTGAGAATATTAGAAAGCGCATCGAAGATACACATAAGAAAGAGCAATTCTTTGCTGGATTTATACTAGATTCTGTTTCTGAGGAGTACACTAAATCAGATAAGGCTGAAGAGACAGAAGGGCTTTATCGTGCACTTTCTATGTTTGATGTCAAGTCGAATATTCCTCTTGGCTATAATATCGTCAACGATTCAAAACTTGCAGTTCTTGCCAATATCATTTCTCGTGGTCTGCCCACTAAGGCACCTCTGTTTTTAGAAAACATTTTCTCAGATATTTACAATATTTCAACCAAGCCAGATAAAAATGCTCTCGTTGAATATAAATCGACTCACAAGCTAAGGGTTCAAGAAATCTATGAAGCTTTGCATGTCATAGATCCACGCTTTAATGTGGAATTCTACAATGGGGATATGCTTGAAAGTTCTTTTGAAAAGGGTTTCATTGATCGGTATCTTAAAGGAACACAAAGTGAATATCTCATTCAGGTGTTTGAACCACAAAGACCTTTATCTTCGATTGTGGACATTCCAGACAAACAATTCAGTAAAGACCAAAGAGTTGATTTCGCTTTAGAAATCCCTTATGGTGATGCCCGAACAGGTTTTATCCTTGAAATGGATGGCAGACGCTACCATTCCAATATATTTTCTCGTCTGAATGACGAACGTCGGGATAAAATGGTTTTGCAAGGCGGGTGGGACACCTATCGTATAGAGCAGCTGCACAATATGGCTTTCATGAATAATTGGGAAACAGATGCTGCTTCAGTAAAATATCTTGCTACTCTGAAAGCAAACTTCGGGAAGAAATTATCAGGGTCTTGGCTTGATACGTTGCAGATAGTTCTTGCTCCACTTGCTATTGCTCGTGTAGAACGAATGATGGTCGAGGCCATGATGGCTGGGATTCTCAGAACTGATGCAGAGAAATGGAATATTGCTATCATAGAACGTGACGTTCCTTGTGCTGCCATAGCCATTACAGACCTAAAAGAAAAATATGAGCAGATATGTTCATTGGCTGGTTCTGACGAAACATTCCCGCCAATCAATTTGTGTATCGTCTCTACGGAAGAGTTTAAAAACTCCCCATTACATTTGGGAAATACTATTACGACGAATATGCCAGAGGCGCATTTCGACCTTTGTATGGATGTTTCCATGTTTTTGCGCGATAACATTGATGCTCTGTCTCTAAATGTTGATGCCGATATAGTTTATTTGATTCGTTCTTCCCATTACAGTAAACGTGAAAGAACGGTATGCACAGCAGAGAACATCCAATATCCTCCACTTGTTCAAAAAGATGGAACTGGTTCTTATGTAATCATTAAAGAGCGTGAAGAGATTCTAACATATTTCCTTCGTGATATTTTTCGTAAACCTTCATTCCGTCCAGGGCAGTTACCAATACTCAGCCATGCATTGGCTGATAAGACAACTATTGGCTTGTTGCCTACAGGTGGAGGTAAGTCATTGACATATCAGCTTTCTTGTATCTTACAGCCAGGAGTTTCTATTATTGTTGATCCTCTTGTCTCTCTTATGGTTGACCAAGTACGAGGTCTGCGCGAAGCCCGTATTGACGCTTGCGACTGTGTCAATAGTGGAATGGATGCAAAAGAGAAAGCAAAAAAACTGAACATGCTTCAAAATGGTGCAGTTCTGTTCATGTTACTATCTCCAGAACGGTTTATGATGGAAAACTTCCGTTCGAGTTTACTTACAATGACAGAGAAGAATCATGTGTATTTCTCTTATGGTATTATTGATGAAGTTCATTGTGTTTCAGAATGGGGACATGATTTCCGTACTTCATACTTACATCTTGGGAGAAACATGATTAACTTCATGCATACTAAATCACAACGCCCACTTTCAATCATAGGACTTACAGCTACAGCATCTTTTGATGTCCTTGCTGATGTGGAGCGTGAGTTGACTCTTGGAGGTAATCTTACCATTGATAGTGAGACGATAGTTAGGCCGGAATCTGATGCTCGCCCAGAGCTAACCTATCGGATTGTGGAGGTTCGGTCAAACTTTGATGAGCTAAGAGAGCCATCAGAGCAATATGTGCTAAAGGCAAAGTCAGATTGGGAACTAAAGGACGTTGTTGCAACAGAAAAGAAAAACAGGATGTATTCTCTTCTTCATGAGATACCATCTGATATTGCGTTGCTTAATCAAAATGAGACAACGAAGACAGAGATTGCTCATATCCCTGGCTTCGAATCGGATTGCTTCTTTGCTCCAGATAGTACCCAACATTATCCCAATGCCGGAATAATATTCTGCCCTCATGCTCATGGAACATTTGGAGTCGAGGATAATGTCTGGGGAACTCGAACAGGTATATCTACAGAATTGCGGACCAATGGGCAAGATCTGGTAATAGGAACTTTTGTCGGCGGCGATCATCCATCTGGAGACATGAAATTGTTTAATGAGAATGAACAAAGCGTGATGGTTGCCACCAAAGCTTTTGGTATGGGTATTGATAAACCCAATATTCGATATACAATCCATGTCAATCATCCTTCGTCTATCGAGAGCTATGTTCAGGAAGCAGGACGTGGCGGGCGTGACAAAAAACATGCGATTTCCTATGTTCTCTTTGACCCAACAGAATATATAGAATTGACGATTGATAAAATAAATGACATTCGTTATTTGATGGGACAGGATGACCCTGTTTGGCTTGAACGCTATATCAATAAGTTCGTTCTTGCTGATGACATCCGAGACTTATGCCAACATAATGGAGCAACAGATGAGCAAATAGACAGGATTCTTGATATTATTCGTAAGCAAGGTTTTCTTGAAAATATAGATAAAGACATCAATTTGTGGTTTCATAACAATTCTTTCAGAGGATTGTTTAAGGAAAAGGTTATTCTTGTTGAATTGACCGACCGCATAATGAACGCAAAGCCAACTCGTTTGATTGAGGTACAAGGCAAACTAAGAGATTTAACTGGCAATGAAGATTTATGCTTAAAAGTTTCTGCACAGAAAAAGAGTATTACTGTTTTTTCGGAAGAAGACAACAATAAACAATATGGATATATATTCCTGGACACGTTAACTCCAACTTATAGGTACACCGATTTCGATTACAATCTATGTTCATATATTTCTGGCTCACTAATTGAGATACTCAGTAGTTATCCTGAACACACACCGGCTTATCTGCTTAAACCGCTTGAAGGTGAAGATAACATTATAGAAGGTATTTATCAAGCGATGGCCAATGCTGATGAAGATGGCAATGCCAGTGTTGTGGTGTCGTGGGAGAATAATATAAAACAAGACCCGGAAGGATTTGAGAAGTCTATTAAGGATGAAATCTCCAAAATATCCCAGGCACAGGGTTGGGCTGACATTAATGAAGATAGATATGGGAAATTGGATTTAAAGAAAATTGAGGATTTTGAACAGCTTATCGCTAAAATCGCAAAATGCTCAGGTGATACTGCGTGGTTAAGACATCATGCTGACAGGGATGTATATCGCAAATTGAGAATGGCTTTCTGCAAGAAGCGTGATAAGGATGATACAGACAAAGCTATCTATCGTTTGTGCTGCATTGGTCTTGTGGACGATGTTACTATTGATTATTTGTCACAGACTTATGAGCTGAAAATCCATAAACGTACAGACGAAGAGTTCAAACAATATATGCTTGATTTCTTCCGAAAGTATTATTCGACAGAACAGGCACAGAAGAAAGTAAATGAGATTGACAAACAGGAAGGTCGTAATTATTTAGATAAGTGCTTAGGTTATTTAACGGCTTTCGTATATGATAATCTTGAAAAAAAGAGGTATCGTGCGATAGAAGATATGCGAATTGCCTGTGAGGATAGTATCATTGAGCGGCAAGCAAATGGAGATGACGAATGGTTAAAGGAATTTATTCACCTCTATTTCAATTCAAAATATGCCAGGACTGGCTATCAAGTTAATGGTAAGCCATATTCCTTAAAAGATGATACTGATATTGATGGCAGGGACGGATTTGATGTAGTCCAAAAATATATTGAAATCATCAATCCGGCAAATGATAATTCTGGAAGTGAGATTGACAATATAAAGCATCTTTATGGTGCAACGCTTCTCTGTTTGAGAGCGCATCCTGATAATGCAGCCTTACAGCTTTTGCTTACATACTGCATAACTGTTCTTGGTGCTGGGAACAACGAAACTCTAAAATCAAATGCCTACAATAACTATATTGAGGGCTTCATGTCATTATCTCAAAATACGGACTCTGAAGTATGGGATTACATTGATCAATTCAATAGTCATCTTGCTTCAAAAGTACGAGACGACGATGATTTTATCAGGGACAAACTGATAAAGAATGGTAAAAAGATGATAACTCTTTTTATTCATGAGGAGAGGATTAACGAAATTGTAAATAAATATCTAAATATATAAGCTTATGCCATACGACATTAACGCCACTTTGGAACGGCTTGAACAAAACCTCAAAGACTTGGATTCTGCAAGAAAACAAGTTGAGAATACGGTTAATGCCAGTAACGAGTTAAGGCAGACCGTAAGTGATTATGTAGAGTCCATTACAAATCTCCGTAATGAGATCATTGAATGGGAAAAGCAACTGAAACAGTCGCAAGAAGGCTTGTCGACCCAAGTTCAAAATGCTTTCACGACACTGAAAGCATCCTGTGACACAATATCCGCAGGGTTTAAGTCCTCTACAGACAAGACATTAAGTAAGTTCTCCGAACAAAATACAATCCTTACAGAGCGTGTCAATGAATTAAATACGCTCCGTCAGGAACTGAAATCTGCCATGTCTGAGATTACAACAATCAGGGACACACTTGCCAATTTGACAACGGTTTTGACCGAATCTCAAAAAGACCAGGATCAAGCCTTAGCGAACATTATCGGGAAGGTAGCAGAATTGCCTGTTACAGTCAAGGGCTACACGGATGATGTAGTTCAACAGATGGATGAACGTCATAGGGTTTTTAGCCAAAAGTTAGAAGACTCTATTTCTAAAGCTGATGCAGCTCTTCAGAAGTTGGATAGTCTTACGGAGGCATGTTCGAAGGTTCAAACAACTTGTGACAACATAAAGGATTCTGTAGATGATGTAAAGACTGCCGTTACTGCACTTAATGACTCCTTATCAAAATCCATCAATATCAATCGATGGATCTTGATAGCCGGCATTATTATTCTCGCTATTCTTCATTTTATCTAACATGGAGCAATATATATATCCGATTTTTGGCGAAAACAGGACTATTATTGGACAGGGGTTCGTTGCAGATGGGCTTTTTATAACAGCAGCCCACATATTAAAAGTATATGTGGCCCCATATATTTTGGTGAATGGCAGAACGTATGCCTTATCAAAAGAGCCACCGTTATTCGTTTCATTTTTTGAAGATTCAAATGTGCCGGAAGATTCTTATGATTTGGCCGTGTATAATTTCAAAGGTGTAGAAAGCCCATTAACCCTTTCGTCATATTTACCACAAATTGGCGATGTGTTAAGTAGTCACTGTATGGTGGAAGTCGCAGAAGGAACTTCAATCTTTGCAGACAGGAGAATTATTCTCGATACCACACCTGCATATCCGATAGGAGCTGTTCAAGGTAACTATTTTGTTTGTGAATGTGTTCGCCATGAAGGAAGTAGTGGTAGCCCCTTGTTAAACAATAACGATGTTGTCGGAATCATGCATGGAGGATATGGAAATGACGAATGTGTGTTCCTTTCGGCTTCAGCAATTATTAAAGCTCTAAAAGAACATCATCAGTTCAGCAAGTAAGGATTGTTCAATGATAGTAAGGTTTCATGTTCTTACCATCCAAAGAACTTTCCACCATCATCACACTCACGTTCCCAATCGGACTTCCCATGCCAGGTAGTCCGATTTTTCTTTTTCTTACCCTTGTTTTTGTGGGCGATGATAAGCATGATGCCCACTATAATGATTACTACTCCCATATCTTTGTATTTGTATTTTACGGTATCTTCAGCTTCATTAACTGCTCCGTGATGAACTTCAGCAATATACGCGGGTCAAAATACTTCCCTGTATCGCTCCACTTACATGACAAGTGCAGGTGCGGGCCTGTGGTACGTTTGCCCGTGTTTCCACTTATTGCTATTTTTTGCCCGGCTTTCACATGTTGGCCTCTTTTCACGTCTATCTTCGACAGGTGGAGGAACGAGCATGTGCATATGCCGTAATCGATGGTGATGTAGTTTCCACCAGCCGTTGATGAACCTGCATCTGTCACAGTGCCAGGCAACATCGAATAGACATCTTCATACTTCGCCCTTAAATCCAAGCCGTAATGCATCCTTCCTTTCCGGCGGTTCATCGGATCACGCCTCATTCCAAAAGGCGAGTTTATATGGATGTCCTTCAGGGGCAATGCAACCATTAGGGGCACTTCTAAAGTAGCACTGTCTGTTTGCATGTCCTTGTCTTCTTTTAACGAGTCCTGAACGGTGGTGTCAGTTAGAACCTCCACCATCGTCCTGACGTTTCTTTTCTGTGTCTCTCCAACCGTATGGAATGGAGATGCCTCTTGCTGTGCGTGTATTCTTGCCGTCGATGAGAGGCAGCACAGTCCAATCAGGATAATTGTCTCTTTCAGCATGTAAAGTTACTATTTTTTGGTGACATATCAAAATATTGAGCGTTAAACTTGTGTAATCAATCGTGATTTTTGTCATTCAAGTTGTGGCTTATATTGCTCAATATCTTGATAATACTATTGGGCGAATATTCTCTTGTAAAGCTGTGCGGCTATCTTTGCCACAGTGGTTGTATATCTTGGGTCTTCTGCGTACCCAATGCGCTTCAGGAATTGCAGGTAGTTTCCTCCTTTGTAGCGGTATTGGATGAATTTCTGATAGCCAACCACGCTGTCCTCCCATCTGGCAAAGCGATAGTAGTCCTTATGTTTGCTATCGTATAATCCAAACAGGTTGTGATAGTTCTTGCATACAGAGCTGGTGAAGTGCCCGGTTTCCAGGACTGCCTGAGCCAATACAAAAAGTTGGTTGTTCAAACCGACCTCCTCGATGACATCAATCAAGTTGGCTAAAGTCAATTCTCGACTTTCTCCAGTATAGTAGCTGAGTACCTGTTGGTTATTATGTTCTATTAAAGTGCTTCTTTCCCTCTTGTCTTGTTTGTAATTCTCATAGAGTTTAATCAGCTTCTCCAACTGTTCTATAGACAAGCCGGAATAGACTGTAGTCGAAAACTGAACTGAATCTATCATATTGGAATCAGTAGAGCAGATGCTATCAGACACATCTTCTTGCGTCTTATCTTCTGCATTATTCACAAATGTGCGGTTATGCTCACCAATGGTGTGAAATGACCCGGTGTCACTTTGCCCGTACAATAACGTCGAACAAAGCAAGGCCATTACTGATAAAATCGATTTCTTAGTTTCCATGGTGCAAAGTTAGAGCCTCCTTATATCATTAGATTAAGAACAAAGAAAGAATCTTAATATATTGAGCGGTTTTTCAATTATTGGTACTAATCAACCACCTCGTTAGAACCAATAATAAAAAGGGGAGCCAAATATCACTATTTTGAGCACTTTAGAGAACATACATCCTTTCTTATCCAGTAATTTTGCGTCAGCAAATTTTCAAAATGCATAAGAACATGGAAGAAAAAAGATTTCACAGAGAGGATTATTCCCTTGACATTCTTGCCGAGTTCGGGCTTACTGAGGAAATGATATATGACCTCCCCGAATTTGTGCATGAGACCCTTGAACGTGGCGGTAAGTCACCCTTGCTGCCTATATGCGTTGAACAGCCCTTTGGAGTAACCCATGCCTATGCCAAGTTCTGCCTTATCGAGACGGAAGAGGGCCTTGATGTCATGTTCTCTCCCAAGCTGAAGAGCATCAACCTCGATGCTTTCAGTGAAGAGGAGCGCCAAGCTCTTCTTAGTGGTAAGGTCATTGTTGCCGAGGTGGACGATAAGGCTGTTACTGACGAAGGGGTAGAGGAGATGCAGCGCATTCAAGCCTTCGTGCAGCTTGACCGAGACACCAATGGCGTGATCTATACGCCTACTCAAGTCATCGGTCGTAACCTCAATGCAGTTGCCACTGAATATGAATTGAGTGGTGATGACCTCAATAGTTTCTGGAAGGGCGGTCTTGTAACACTCTATGAGGAAAACCGCCAGGGTCAAAAAGAACCTGTCACTATCGGTGTTGACCTCTTTACCGATACGGGAGTTATCGTCGTTCCAGGTACTGCTGCCAAGTGGGAGAACACGGTGCGTCGTGTCATGCCAAAGTATTCATTCGGCAATGATGGATGTTGGCTCAATAAAGACGGGCGACTTACCTATGTTCCTGAAGAGGAGTTCACCAAAGACATCCTTGATGAGCTGGAGCGTATTGCCAAACTGCATGGAATGGTCAGCGAGGCACAGGAGCTACGTCATGCTATTCAGGAACCACACCTTCACGCAGACAACTCAGAAGAAGAGCAACATCAGCTTGTGCGATAATATCAGAAATACGAGTAATACAGTATAACCATTAAACAACATCATTATGGCAAAGAATTATCCTGATTATGATGACCTTCGTGAACAGTACGAGGCCGGAAACATTTCTGCCGTGGATTTCGTTACACAGCAGTCAGATGAGTTAACAGAAGAATATGAGCAGTTCTGCAAGGACAAGTCCATTGATACAGGCAGTGACCAATCAGCCTTGGCATTCATGGACTATCGTGACGAGCTGTTCGAGGAAAGTCTGTCAAACTAACAATTAGAGAAAGGAGCGAATCATGAGCATACGTTCAGAATCACTACCCATGAGAGGACGGCTTTCCTATCAGTTGGAAGACCTCCTTCGCAGGAACGGCATGAGTGCCCAGCTTGCCGTCGAGGATGGCCAGTATAAGCTCCTTGTTCAGGGGCATGACTCCCCGTTGCTGCAATATAACATCAGTGAGCAGCAGTTCCGTGCTCTCGGTGATGGTGGCACCAACTATGCCAACAAGAAAGCCTATAATGTCTTCAATGGCATTGTCGGCAAGGACTTCGACCTCCCTTCATCATTCGTTGCAGCCCGTAATGTCAATGGCCGTGTTGCCATGGGACTTCATGGTTACAGGGTCGGTGTGGGAGAGTATGGGCGGCCAATGCCTTTCCGTCCCCATGCCTTTGGTCCTGGATTCCTTGGATGGATGCCGAGACAACAGCCCGGCTTCCACCTTCGTCGTGTCGGCGATGTGCCTATGGTCGTGGAGCATCCTGACGGACGCATACGCCCAGGAGAGCTGAAAAGCGGTGGCTACGGTTACTATTATAAAGGTGGTGCGACTCAGGCGCAGGAGGTGGCAGATCCATTGAGGGATTTGCAGACCTATTTTCCACCTGTTCAGACACGTCCACGTCCTTCGGAACCAGCCAAGCCGTATAAGGAGCTGATTACGTCAGATGTGTATTTCACCAATGAGAAATGGCAGGAGGTATTGGCTTCACACGGTATCATCATTGATGCCGACAAGAAGTTACTTACAATCCAGTCTTCAGGAACTCAGCAGGATTTCGTGTATGACCTGACAGAGGAAGAGGTCAAGAAACTCACGGAAAATTCATTGAAGAAGGTTTCATTACAGGAACGTCTCGACGTTCTCAACCATGTTATCAGCGGGGATTTCAAGGACTCTATCACCAAAGACATGCTCAACAGCAAAGAGCGTATCAGCATCACCTTGAAGCCGGAAGTGGAGCAGGAACTTAATGTTCAGGCGCAACAGCGCGGACTTCAGACGGTTAATGTTATCTCTGACCCGTTGCAAGAGCAACAACACTTCGCGCCAACCCTCAATCCTGAGGAAGGCTATGTCAACGGTGCTGAACTTGCAGAAGGCAACGAGCGCAAGGGCTGGTATCGTGAGGGCAATCATGGACGTGAGGTAGAGGTCGGTGACATCTGGGTGGAGAAGGTACAGCCGGAACGCCCACAGCAGCAAGAGGGACAACCGAAGAAAGATGACAAGAACAACGAGCAAGTCACTTATCGCATGAGTGCTGTCATCAATGGGCAGGTCGTTTCCCATGAGATCAGCAAGAAACAGTATGACAAGTTCCTTGCCGTCGATGACTACCAGCGTCAGCGCATGTTATCCAAGGTGTTCAACGAGGTTGATTTGAAGACCCGTCCAGAATTGCGACAGGGCTTTAATCTCGGCGCTTTCCTCGCTGCCGCAGGGGAGGCCACCTATCTTGGTGCCGACATCGCCCATAACGTAGAGCATATCCGTCATCCGCATTATGCCCCAGATGTATATCATGAGGTTCATGGCACTGGTCGCATCTATGCCAAGCCAGGCGTGGACTCTCCGCAGGACATCGCTTCAAGAGCTTTCGAGGCTGGTCTTAACCAAGGCATCTACGGGCATGGCATAGGCAGATAATATAAAGTAAGTTGTTGGGAATGGTTGACGGAAGAACTGTAGAAGCCCTCTGTGTGGATGCTGCTTGTAGCGGCAATCCTGGCTGGATGGAATACCGAGGGGTGCATATCCCTTCGGGAAAGGAGATTTTCCGTTTCGGTCCAGTCTATGGCACCAATAATATCGGCGAGTTCCTTGCTATTGTTCATGGTCTGGCATTGCTGAAGAAGAAGGGAGTGAATCTTCCTGTCTATTCTGACAGCTATACTGCACGAGCATGGGTCAGAGCCAAACGATGTGGCACGACGCTGGAGCGTAATGAGCAAACAGCAAAGCTTCATCAGATTGTCCAAAGAGCAGAGAAGTGGTTGCAGTCCAACTCCTATCCTAATAGGGTAGAGACTTGGCATACCCGTGAATGGGGCGAGATTCCCGCTGATTTCGGAAGAAAGAAAAACTACAAGCAATAGAATATCATGAGTATGAATGACCTTTCCTATCAGGACTATCTTGACCGCATCAACATTCAGGAAGTCCTTCTTCACGCCGGTTACACCTTGAACCGACGTGACGGAATGCGTTATCCTTCTTTTGTCCGTATTGGCAGTGATGGATGCCGTATTCATGGCGACAAGTTCATTGTCACCCAGAACGGCAATACTTGTTTCCGTCCACCTGAACAGAAGTCCTACAATGTCATCAGCCTTATCAAGAGCTTCCCCGGAATGTTCAAGGAACATGTCGGCTCTTCCAACCCAGACCATCTGGTTAACGAGGTGTGCCGAAATATCCTTAACGTTCCAAGCGAAGAAAGGCAAGGCAGGATTATTGAGCCGCGTAAGGAACAAAAAACTTTTGACCTCAACAACTATACTATCCATGCCTTCCGTAAGTACGACTTCGAGGGTATCAAGAAGTTCTATCCGTTCTTCATCACCAGAGGCATTAGCCTTGACACACAGAAAGCCTTTGGTGCCCATTTCATACTTACAACAAAAGAGTCGTTGGATGGAGGTAAGAGCCATACCAACCTTTCCTTTCCATTGTATGTGCCAGGCAACACAAATGTTGTCGGTTTGGAAGAACGAGGCTATCCCCGTCTTGATGGCAGTTCCGGCTACAAGGGCAAGGCATTGGGAAGCAACAGCTCCGAAGGGTTGTGGATAGCTGCTCTTGGCAAGCAGGACTTGTCGGACGCTACCGATGTATATTGGTTTGAATCCGGCTATGATGCCATGTCATACTATCAGCTTCATGTGAAAGACAATCCCTCGTTGGAAAAAGCCGTGTTTGTCTCTACTGGCGGCAATCCCACCGTCGGACAGATGCAGCGTATGCTGGCAGTCACACCGTCAGCCAGACACCATATCTGTTTTGACAATGACCTCGCAGGTCGTCAGTTCACGGAAAACCTAAAGGGTGAGATACATCGCATAGCCCTCTCTTCCGTTGTCGTAACGCCAGAGCGCAAGCCATATCTCGATTCTATTCCCTTATCTCAGGATTTTGCCAAAGGCGATATTGATACATTGCCGAAGCCTTTACAGGACAAATATGCCAAATACGAGTCTGCATGGGAAGAGTCCATGTCCATGCGTCAGAGTCATCTGTGCTATGAGGGCGACATCAGAGAACAGGAGGATTTGACAAAAAAGCTCTATAAGGAATACAAAGATTCTGTCAGGGATTTCCTTGGTATAGACTCACGGAAGGTAATCCCATTTGTCCGTGAGGTTCCAGAGCGGGGAAAGGATTGGAATGATCAAGTCCTCTTGGAGAGGGAAGATAGTCTGAAAGCAACTGAAGAAGAAGAGACTCGCAGTGTCGCTTCTGGCATTGACCTCGATGCCGATGGTGAGATTGAGGTCAATGAGAGTGAGGAAAAGAAACGTGTTCACTTTATCAAGAGGTAGTATGAGCCAGGCATATCCCAACATAAAGATACGTCCACACGGATTGCAGTTTGTGGCAGGAAACGTCGGCGGCATCGTCTGTGCGGTGCTGATCCTTTTACTGGCTGGCTATGACGGCTTGTTGCCGAAAAGTATCTTCCCGTTTATGATGGCAGCATTCGGCTTATTGTTCATCAACCTTCTTTGCAAATGTGTCTATTTGCTACGCATATCCTATATCATCACTGAGGAACAGCTTCAATATGAATATGGCATCCTGTCATTACAACGTGATTTCATTGAACTTTACCGTGTCGTGGACTATAGTGAGCAGCGCAGTTTCCTACAGATGCTCTTCGGCCTGAAGACTGTCAGCATCTACAGTGGTGACAAGACCTGTCCACGTCTGGACATTATAGGTGTTCTGGGTGATAGCGACTTGATAACCATGATACGTGAACGAGTAGAGTATAACAAGAAAAAACACAACATCCATGAGTTTACGAATATACGATAGGCTCTTCAAGAAGAGCGACAAGCCCAATGTGATACCGTCGTGGAATAACGCCTCTGTCAAGCAGTGGATGGTTGTCTCATTGATGGCCCTCATCCTTTGGGTAGTAAGCTGTCAACGTGGCTATTGCCAGATAGTAACCGCTAATCCTGGGGAATATACCATATTGGCTACAGGCAATGCACTCATCAACAATACCGTGAAGTCTGAAACAAAGGCGGAACGAGAGACGGCTGTCATGCAGAATGCGATGGCTGGAGAGTTCACGAAGATGGCCGAATGGGAACGTCAATACAATTCCTATCTGAAGATGGCCAATGGATATGCCTCTGCCATCAAGGCAGCCACCCATATCTATGATGATGGTGTTCGCATCCTGCTTACGTTGAACAAGCTACGTCAGGCGGCAACGAACAACCCCCAAGGTATAGTGGCTACGCTTGATATGAATAACCTGTATATGGAAACAGTTACGGAAATGGTCAGCGTCTTCACACTGCTGAAGAATGCGGTTGCCAAGGGTGGTGAGCAGAATATGCTTACCGGCTCTGAGCGCTCCAAGACACTCTGGGAACTGGAGGATAAGCTCTCGTCATTTTCCCATAAGCTTCAATTGCTCTACATCAGCATCCGTCATTACAGGATGGCAGATGTCTGGAATCGTGTAACGGCAGGAATGATAGACCGTGATAAGGGCGGCATTGCCCGGCAATCTCTGTCTCACTGGCGGCGTTATGCCCGTGAGGTGGCACAATATGGACATTAAGATGAATGGAAAGATAAAACATATTATACTGGTTCTGTCCTTCCTATGGATGATGCCGAGTCTGTCTTATGCACAGATAGACCCGACGCTGACAGCCATGATCCTGGAGTACACCCATAAAGCCAAGTCCCAGTACAACTCTCAACTGGAAGTGATGGCCGTGGAAACGGAAGGTCATGTGTGGCTCAAACAAGAGGTCGAGGCGACAAAGAATTATCAGGAGCAGTTCGACCGATATATAAGCACTTTCAGAGGTATTATCTCATACGCTGCACAAGTCTATGGCTTCTACTATGAGATCAACCATCTGACAGAGAACATGGGGCGATTGTCCCACCAGATTGGTGATACACCTGTCAATGCCATTGCTGTAGCCCTCCATAATCATAGGAATGACATCTACGTGGATATCATCAACCAAAGCATTGGTATCGTGAACACCATAAGACAGGTGTGCATTGATACGAAGATGACAGAGAAACAGCGAATAGAGCTGGTTTTCTCCATCCGTCCACAATTGCAGCAGATGAACAGAAAGCTTGCCATGCTTACGAAGCTGGTAAGATGTACCACAATGGCCCAGGTATGGTATGGCATCGAGCAAAGGTCTTTGCCTCATAGGGAAGGCAAGGCTGGCATTGTTGAAGAATGCCTGGGTATGTGGCGAGTCAATGGAAGAAGTGTTAAACCAAGAAGATAAAAATACGACTATGGGATGGTTATCATTAGCAACAAGAATACTGCCCAAGGTGTGGCGGGCAGGTAGTAAGGCCACATCGACATTATGGCATGGTGGAAGTACCGTGCTTGGTGCTGGCGGCAAGGCTCTGACTGTTGCCGCAAGGAACCCGAAGGCAACTGCTGCAACAGGTGTTGCGACCTTTGCCGGATGGCGGATGTTGGATCATCCAGAGGAAAGCCTTGGAACCGCTGTCGGCAAAACGGTAAGAGGTGCTGTTGACCAGAGTGGTGACTTCGCCCATGATGCCGTCAATGGCTTTACGGGGGAGAACACTGTCGAACAAGTCAAGGACACTGCCAGCAATGTCGTTGATGGCTTGCAGGAAACGGTCTCGGAAACAAAGAGCGTTCTCGGTTCTTTGGGAAACACGCTACAAGGGATTGGTTCATCATTAGGCAATCTCTTAGGAGGTGGCTTGAATATGTTTTCCAATTTCTTTAGCAACCTTACTAACGGAAAAATATCAGGACTTGGCATCGGCGGACTCATAGCTGCCGGCTACCTGATGTTTGGTCGGTCAGGATTGCTTGGTAAGATAGGCGGTGCTTTGCTCGCCATGATGATGATTAGCGGCAATTCCCGTCAACAGGCTCCGGCTGTAGCCCAAGAGAATACCCAGCAACAGTCCCAGGAGCAACAGCACGGAATGCGCAGGTAATACGAATAATATCAGTAATAACATAAATACATCGCATTATGAAAAAGATATTCATGCTCATGTCATCTGTGTTCCTGGCAAGCCCTATCTATGCGGATGCTATCACAGATGGAATCTCAACGGCTGGGGATGCCGTTTTCAGTTATACATCTTATGTTCAGGCTTTTGGCTATGTCCTGTCCTGTATCATCGGTATTGTAGGGGCGTTTGTCATCTACTATGCTATTGCCAACAACGAACAGAACATCCGAAAGCGTCTTCTGATGTGGGGTGGTGGTTGCGTCACCATGCTTTGTATGACTATCGCATTGCCCAAGTTCTTCGATTATCAGGAAGGGTTTTCTGGTAGTACATTGGCAGACGGAGGAAGTGGTTCTGGCGGTTTCCATCGTTTTGTCGGAGGTGATGACTATGGTCGTCTTATCATCGACATCCCAGACCTGAGTGATCCTCGTTGGCGGCCTGACCCTATTTATGACCGTCGTATTCTTCCCCCAAGAAGACCAGTCCTGATTGTTACCGACTAAAAGTTCATTTTCAACATTATGAATATACAGCATACAATGAATCTCTATTCTCCAAGTGGCTATGCCATGCCTTTTGAGGCAGACGAGAATACACCCATTGAAGTGGCCAGAAACTATGGCAAACATGTTAATGAGAAGACTGGAGAAGAAAGTTTCTCTCATGGTATGGATTTCAGGGTATGTCGTGGTACTTGGCTGAAAGCCTTGGCTACGGGTGTCGTATCTGGCATATCCAGTGATACTCAGAATGGGTTTAGCCTGACGGTCAATTATCCCAACTATGCGGATGGTAAGCGAAGCTGCTACGACGTTATCTACAGTCATATCAGCGAAGCAGTCTGCAATTTCGGTAAGAATGTCAAGGCTGGTGATAACGTGGCCCGATGTGACGGGCTCCTGCATGTCGAGGTGCGCTTCAACGGTGAAGAGACAGACCCACTGGAGTTTCTGACCATGATAAGGGACAATCTTATTGTGAACAGCCAGAAGGATATGTCCGGGACTAATCCTGAGATTGCCACCTTGGATTTTGATGTTCATACCCCTTATGATGCCCAACAGACAGAGATAGACCAGCTGATGATGCGTTACTTCGGCAGTTATATGACCGACCTGCTTAGCGGAAACTATCATGTTCCAACCCAGACGGAGCAGGGCTTGCGTAATGTCATTGCAGAGGGTGCAAGGAACGGAGCATACTATGAGCATACTCCTTCCATGCTCAATCCCCTTGGCCTTGGTCATCGCAGTTTCTCTATCATCGAGAGAGTGCAGACCATTCTGATTACGGACTTCCTGAATTACCTTGCCTTGATGCACAGCGTGTTCCTGTCTTCCATGAGTGAAATCGAAAAAAAAAAGCTGCTGACAGGGCTGTAGAGAGTCAGGGAGTCTTAGACCCTTTGGCCGACTTTGAGATTGACATCCAGAGCTTCGATATTCAAAGGACGGTCAGTGTCTATCCCGACAGGGACGGCATCGTATGGTGGACGAAAGCCTGGTTCAACGGACGTAAGAAAGGAGAACGGGCCATAGAGATTAGCAGGGCACTGGCCATCAAATTCATCCACGATGACATCCAAAAGGATGAGTGGCTGGAAGAGTTCTTTCCCAAGCAGATGGAAGTTCTTCATGCGGCACTCGCACAGACCAGGGAGCAAGTCATTAACCAATATCAACAGACAGTAGTATAGCTATTATGGCAGATAATAAAGACATATTTACTTCCACAGTCGTTCCCATCATGGACAAAGTCCGTGATGACCTTCAGCGCAAACAGGCTGACGAGTATGAACGCCACAGCAGGTCATGGGGTGCTATGATGGCTGGTGCTGCAGGTCCTGATGGCGGCATGGCTTCGTTGGAAGCCTATAACAGTACCATCCTTTACACAGGAGAGTGGAACACCAAAACGGTGGAAGCCTATATTGACATGGTAAAGGCTGAACTGAAGAAAAAAGGCATTGCTGTTGATGCTGTACTGGAGAAAAAGATGATAGACCATCTTATCCATCAGCAGATGCCCAAATCTACAGTTGAATATATTCTTCGCAAGGCAGCAGAAGGCACCATCTTCTATCTTCCCCAACGTGCCAGGACATCTTCTTTACAAGACCACATCAATAAAGAAGCAGAACGACAATACAATCCATCATTGGCTTCAGAGATTACAGGTAATATCCTTTCTTGGGCTGCCAATGCAGCAAGTACAGGCGGTTTTGGTGGTTTCATAGGACAGGCCATATTAGATCTCGGTGTGGAGGGAGGTTCACGTCTTGCCCCAGGGCAAGAATCAAAATATCTTGAAAAGCAAAAAGATATTGCCAGAAAAGAGGTGGCAGCAGCAAATAAGAAGAAGGTCACAATTCCACGATGGATGCTCACCCAGATGGGATTTGAACGCATAGCTGACGCAACTGACAAGCAACTGGGCGTTGCAGTACAATGGGCACAATCCAATGCGGATATCTATCGTAAGAAAGTCAATACAGCTGTCAACAATGGTTCCAGAACTGTTAAGTCCCATGGTGATGGAAATGACATGTCTGTTACTGACGCAACTTTACGTGCTATGCAATATGAAGCCTATGTAAAGGCACTGAAAAAGGAGCAGGTCTCTCGAAAAGAAGCCCGTAAGGAAGAACAAGCTAAAGCTTCAGTCATAACAGAAGCCGAAGAGCCGAGTATAGCATCACCAACGGTGAATCAGAGCGTTCCGGAAGAGCAGTCTTCCCATAACACAGAGGCCGTTCAAAGTAATACAGCTGATACAAGCTCTGCCCCCAATGATAATATTCTGGGCAAATTCGGAGGATGGAATAATCTTCTGGATGCCTTTGGTCTCTCAGGGGCAGGTGATACGTTCAGGTATCTTGGAGTCACCCTTGCCAATCTGCCGGATATGCTGCTGGGTGTCTTTACGGGACGTACCAAATCCATCGGCCTGAACAAAAGTACGATGATGCCGTTGGCGGCTTTGATTGGCGGTTCTTTCATCAAGAATCCATTGCTGAAGATTCCTATGATGCTATATGGTGGTGCCAATCTCATTAATAAGGTCGGTCAGGAGTCTTTGGCCGAATACAGGCAGGAAAATGGACTCACTCAGCCAGTGCGGTATAAGCAATATCCAAATGAGGAACTGAATCCAAGAATCAGCAATCCTCATGTCGAGGGCAATGTGCTCATTGTCGATATAGACCATGTTCCCCGTATAGTCACTATGCCTCCGACATTGGCAGATGCCTATCAGTCTGGAGCCATTCCGTTGAACACCCTTGCGAATCACATCCTTGCCAAGACTGATCAGATGCAACGAATACAGATTACTGAACAGCCATCGCAGGAAGTGGCAAGGCATTATGAGCAGAACCAGGAGCGTGAACAAGTCAAGGGAATTCGATAGAGACAAGTATATAATTAATTTCTAACCATTAAATGATACGATTATTATGGCAGAAGAAACAATTCAGAAAAAGACTGGCGCAGAACGCCAAGCGGCGTTTTTAGTGACGGCACTCGAACGTGCCAGCCAGCAAAATGGTGTCCTTTTGAACGGCACCAAGAAGCAAACTCCACGGTTCTTTGACAAAGGACTACGTGTTAATCCTGTAAATGCGCTCATTATGGCTATTCACAGCGATATGGGCGGTTTTAAGACGAACAGCTATGTGCTGTTCAATGACACGAAGAACCGTGGTGAAGCCATCCGAAAGGGCGAAAAGGGAGTTCCGTTCTTATGGACAAACAACAGTGAATATGTCAACAAGGATAATCCTGAAGACAAAATCACTCGTGAGGCTTTCAAGGCACTTCCAGAGTCTGACCAAGCTCGTTACAAGCCGAATCCGAGGGAGGATGTCTATGTCTTGTTTAACATAGACCAGACGACGATGCCCAACGTCCATAAGGAGGACTATGAAAAGCAGGTTCAACTATATGGAGGAACTGCTGAAGCCCAGGATGCCTCTTATATGGACAAGGATGATAAGGCCAAGCGTATCAGCGTAAACCAGTTCATCCTGAACATGCGCGACAACCTTGTGCCCATCCGTAAGGATGCTACAGGCATAGCCCATTATGATGGTCAGCGTGATACCGTATATATCCCTGCCCAGAAAGGCTTCCCTTCATACGCTGACTATGTACAGGAGGTGGCGCGTCAGGTTGCCCATGCCACTGGAGTTAGCGGGCGACTCAACCGTGACAGCGGTGCAAGTCAAAAAGAAACCCTTGTTGAAGAACTTGCATCTGCTGTCAAGATGTTGGATTTCGGTATGCCTGCTAAGTTGCGTCCTGAAACCATGAAGTCACTTCCTGCTATCATTGAGCAGATGAAGGCAGATCCTCAGCTTGCCGAGGATGTCCTCCATGAAGTTAACCGTACCGTCGGCATGATGAAGAAAGCGGAGAATGGCGAGAAGATACAGCTCATTGAGAAGCCTTCCAATGAACGTCAGCAGCAGTGGGCAGCACAGTTCCCGATTGCGCATGTGCCGGAACAATTCTCAGCTGTCACCATGCTCAAAGACGACGAAGGCAAGTGGACGCTGGCCATGAAGGCTGAAAACATGCCCGTTCTTTCTGTTCATCCATCCAAGGAAGATGTCAGCCTTTATTTCGATGTCATCAAGAACGACCATGACGATGCCCATGTGCAGGAGTTCCGTACACAGATGGCTCAGAAATACTATTCCTTGTTCAGTAAGAACCAGGTTCCTCCAGTCAACATCTTCAAGAGTGATGCCAGTCAGGAGGCGTTAGACCTTATCTCCAAGGTCAATGCTTTCAAGACAAAAGATTCAAAGATTCTCCTTGTCGCCACAATCGGCGATGAGAAGCAGAAACCTCGATATGTCAATCAGGAACAGTGGCAACGCTTGTGGCTGGCAGATGACAAACAGGACTACAAAAAGCATTTGGCAGCAGCCCTTTATTCTGATGTCCTTGCCAGAAAGCTCGAAGAAACGAAAGAAAGGGTTGCTCCAGAAGTTGATGGCACAAAACTTCATGAGGAGCAGGAACGTAGGAACAATCAGCAAGAAGAGAAACGCCGTAATTCGCCTGAGCAGAAAGAGAAAGAACGACAGGAAGAGAAAGTAAAGGAGGAAGCTACCAAAGCAGAAACCAAGGCTGTAGCTGCTGTTGTCCTTTCGCCCATGATGAAACAGTTCCTGGATCTGAAGAGCAAACATCCAGATGCTCTTTTGCTGTTCCGTGTCGGTGATTTCTATGAGACCTATCAACAGGATGCAAGAAAAGCATCCCAGGTTCTTGGCATTACCCTTACTAAAAGCAGCAAGACAAAAGGGCCGGATGGCAAACCTGTGGAGATGGCAGGATTCCCTTATCATGCTCTTGATACCTATTTGCCAAAGCTTATCCGTGCCGGTGAACGAGTGGCCATCTGTGACCAGTTGGAGAATCCCCGTGCCACGGCAAAAAGAAACTCTGAAGAATCTTCTCAGGAAAACAAGCAAGAAGTGAAAGAAGTTGTTGCTCCTGCTAAAAAACAGGAGGAGGAACAGCATCGAGGTGTTCACAGATAATGAAACATTATGGCAAACAATTCAAGACAGCAATACATAGACCAGTATGCGGAGTACGCCATGGAACAAATGCGCAGGTACGGCATACCTGCTTCTGTGACCCTTGCGCAAGGCATCATTGAGTCTGCTAACGGCAAGAGCACCCTTGCCCGGACAGCCAATAATCATTTTGGCGTGAAGGGCGAGTTCAACGGTGCATACGTCCTTGCAAATGATGATAAGCCAAACGAGAAGTTCAAGAAGTATGACAATGTGGGACAAAGCTATGAGGACCATTCCAAAGTCCTCATGGCTTCACGTTATCAAAAATATGTCGGGAACCTATCTCCTGATGATTACAGGGGATGGGCTGCTGGCATTAAAAAGGGAGGCTATGCCACTGCCTCCAATTATGTCTCGACCATCGTTGGTGTTATCGAGGGCAGCAACCTCCAGAAGTATGACCAGATGGTTATGGAGCAGATGAAAAGGGAAGGACGGCAATTCGGCACTGCCTCCAATCCATTGAAGGCAGGTGCATCTACCAGTCCATCCAGTAATAGTGAGCTGAAGTCAACAGGAATGGATTTGCCGCAAGGTGAATACAGCATGCCAGTTAAGCGAGAATCCTTTATGCTCATAACTTCTCCTTATGGGCCACGAAAAGACCCGATGGATCGAAGCAGGACACAAGTTCATCATGGAATCGATATCAAAACCAATGGTGATGCAGTCCTTGCGACGGAGAACAACGGAACAGTAGTGGCCGTCAATCATAACACCAATACAGGTGGTGGCAAGACGGTAACTGTGGAATATGCTCGCCCTGATGGCAGTAAGACACAAGTACAGTATATGCACCTTTCTCAAATTGATGTCAAGAAAGGCGATACCGTACAGGCCGGGCAGAAACTGGGTGTGTCAGGAAACACAGGCACTCGCACGACAGGTGAACATCTGCATTTTGGTGTCATCAATATCTCCTCTGAAGGAAAGCAACAATGGGTCAATCCTGCTGCCTACCTTGCAGAAATCAATCAGAAAGGGAATCTTCAGAAACAGGCTCAGTATAATGGCAAAGATCTGTTGGCACAATACCAGGCAGGTGGAACACTGACTCCGCCAACTGCTACGCAACAGCAGCAGGTCACTCCGAATGACTGGCTGACCATGCTGATGTCTTCTGATGATTCAGCCTTGGCTCTTAGTGGACAAGGTGAGGGCGGTGGCCTTTTGGATTCCATTATGAAAATGTTCATGACGATGCTTCTTCTGAGTATGCAGATGGAGAACAAAAGCAAAGAAGAGAAAATGGAAACAATAACGGATGCCTTGGTCAACCGGAGGATCGATATCAGCGGATTTACGCCTAATCTGAAATCCGCTATGTTGACCATTAAGGACAGCGGTACTGCCGTCCTCACTACTGATGACGGCAAGCAACAGTATGTCCATGAACTGACTTCCGCAGAACAGTCACGTTTGTCACAGGTGCTTGGAAGTGACGTGGATGATGCCACAAAACGTCAACGCATCGGTGCTATGGTCAGTGCCATTACTTTCTCCCAACAAGCGTCGCAGAACTACGAGCAGATCGTTACACAGCAGCAGTCCCAGGAACAGAATTTACAAAGAAAATAATTATTCATTAAAAGCATTAGTACAATGATTAGAGCAGATGTTAACATGACTGGCACTATCAAGAGAAGTGCCACCACACGAACAGACAAAAACGAAAAGCCTTATTTGTCTTTTGTAGTGAACGTAAAACTCCCGGATGCCAAAGGCAAAGGAAGAGATCTGGATGTTCTCGTAACTTTCCAGGGAGGAAAGAAAAGTGACCTTTCCCTTCTCGCAGAGAAGCAGAGGGTCACGGTGCAGGGAACACTCGACATTAGGAAAAAAGGGGAAGACCTGGCCTTCTATCTTACGGCAAACAAGGTTTCAGTCAAAAATGTGCCAGACGAGGATGGCATCACAGGTGAACTTCATTTTAGAGGTCGTCTGAAGAACGATAATATCTATGAGGAAAAGAATGACCGCAATGGCAATCCATATCTTCTGTTTTCGGCATACTCATCCGAGAAGGTCGGTGATAATTTTGTCAGCACGTGGGTTCGCTTCCTTCGTTTTCCTGAAAAGGGTGCTGGTATTGAGACCATCAAGCCGGAATGGATGCAGCCCAGGTGCAGGGTGAGCATTGACGGTGAACTACAGCTTGCTTCGTATGACAAACAAGTTCGGCTGTCCTGCCGAGTTAGTGACATGAAGGAATTCATCAAAGAAGAATACCAGAACAAGTAATATTGAAACTATGGCTAAGAAGAACTATACCACAAATGCTGATGGGAGAAGTGCTGAGGACAAGGCAATGGACAAGTTCGCCGAGCTGATGATTGAGAAGATTACCAATCTGCAAGGTGACTGGAAAAAGCCCTGGTTCTCCCCTCAGGCAGCCCAATTGCCGCGCAACCTCAGTGGCCGTCAGTATAATGGCATGAACAGCATCATTTTGATGCTCATGCAGGAAAAGAACGGATGGCAGACATCCCGTTATGCTACCTTTGATCGTATCATGGGACTGAACTATGTCAAGGACAAGGAAGGTGGACGGACACCAGCACTTGACGAGAAAGGTGAAAAGCTTCCGATGGTATCGGTAAACAAAGGCGAGAAGAGTACGCCTGTCATGTTGACGACCTTCACGGTGGTCAATGCAGAGACTAAAGAGCGCATCAAGTACGAGGATTATAAGCAGATGAGTGAGGAGGAACGTGCGAAATACAATGTTTATCCAAAGCTTCAGGTTTACAATGTCTTCAACCTTGACCAGACGAACATGAGGGAGGCGCGTCCCGAAATGTACGAAAAGTTCCTCAATGAGTCAAAGGGTGAACGGGAAACATCTGATAAGGAGATGGAGAGTTTTCCGGCTATTGATGCAATGATAGAGAAGGACCTGTGGGTTTGTCCTATCAAGCCGACTCATGGTGACAATGCCTATTACAGCATCAGCAAAGACATGATTGTTGTTCCTGAGAAGCAACAGTTTATAGATGGAGAATCGTTTTATTCCAATCTTCTGCATGAGATGAGTCACAGTACAGGTTCGGAGAGCCGTCTTAATCGTCTGAAGCCAGGACAAAGTTTCGGCAGTGCAGAATATGCCCGTGAGGAACTGGTGGCTGAACTTACAGCTGCCTTGGTGTCATCGCAGTACGGGATGACGAAGCATGTAAAGTCAGACAGTGCGGCCTATCTGAAGGGATGGCTCTCGAATCTAAAAGAAGACCCCTCGTATATAAAGACAACTCTTTTGGATGTAAAGCGTTCTGCATCATTCATAGGCCAGCGTGTCGATGCGGTTAATATGCGGATTGAGCGTGATGGCGTTAATGCCGACTTTTCCGACATCCGTGAACAGAACAAAACCTATGCTCCTACTCATCAGGCATCTAAGCCAAGCGGACAGGCGACTACGGAAGCGGAAAAGCCTAAACAAGAAGATGTGAAGTCAGAGCAGCAGGAACAGCTGGCAGCACGCGGGGTTGACCCGCCTCGATTTCACCGTTGACGGTATCACGGTCAAGGATAATCATATGGAGGTGCTGTTCACGTTCCATGCCGATGATGCAGAGATGTATTTCGGAAAGACACCTGTCAGTGTGGATATGGGAACAGCCCTTTACATGCTTCAGCAAAAGGACTCCATGCCACAAGGAAAGGCATGGGGGGATAGCTTTCCTGCTGTCGTTAACCATACATCTTCCAGTGTGGCAAGGCATCACCCGGACTTCCTTGCAGCCAAGCAAGGTGATTTCGATGCTGCCATCAGGCTCGTTGATGATCTCGTAAAGGACGAAAAAGTGATTGATGTTGCCACTCGTTTCCCTGAAGCTCATGTCGCATATATTCATCGTCAAAATGGGACTGGCATCAATATGATACCAGCTGCATTTGCAGCAAAATTCTCAGCTGCCGGTATGACGGTAGAGGATGACATTATTGCAATAACTAATGTCTCTCATACAGATGCTTCAGACGTTGCGCGTCTTAGCCGTAGGATGCGATTTGAAGGGAATGTCACAAAGGGTGCCAGTTACATCATCCTGGATGATTTCATTACCTCTGGTGCAGAACTCAGGGATATGCGAGACTACATTTCCAGCAAAGGTGGCAATGTGGTGATGATAACGACTTTCGGACACGGAAGTTTCGGTAAGCTTACAGACATCAGGATTGATAACGACTACAAGAACAAACTGAGAGAAGCAGGTATCACAGATCAAGATTTAAGAAAATATGGAATCGCATCAGAAATCGGCTGTCTCACCATCAGCGAAGCAGCCAAGCTCAGCAGAGTGGTTAACGCCAGCGCAAAGAAACGAACTCCGCAAGTCGTCGAAAGATTTTCAGTTGCACGTCAGGAGCAGTCCACAGTTTCAGCGATGGCAAAGGACGTTTCTGGAACAGAAGAGAATATGACAAACCACGTACAGGACACCTCTATATCACGCTCTTATGTGCATAGATGACAAAAAGCATGGCCTCTAATGGTCATGCTTTTGTAATAATTGTGTCGAAAGCCCAGTCATCTTAACGACAGCTATACTCTGCAATAAAGCTACTATCAGAATATGCCGAATGGCGATGCTTGACCAGAATCGAAAGAAAGGTTTTGTGTTTGGACAGACTCAAAAGAAGCAATATCATAATTGCTTTTCAGTCTTATTCTATGCCGATGTCCAGTGAGATTTTTTTCAATGTAGAGTTCTGTTATACCACGCAGGTCGTTTCCATATTCATCCTGATAGACTTGATAATATTCGGGACGATGTATAAACATGACCATATCCGACACATCTTCTATTGTTCCAGAATCGCGTAGGTCTGAGAGTTTGGGAGTGTAGATGGAATCAGTAGCCTCTTTGTGCTCGGGCCTGTTTGTCTGAGAGAGAATGATGAAAGGCACATTCAGTGTCATGGCCAGAGATTTAAGACGGCAGACAACATCCGTGACTTCATCGTTCCTGGTCCAGTTTGGATTACCCTTTGATTGGATGAGTTGCAGGTAATCAATAAAAACGGCTTTCGCCTTATTTTGCTTGCAGAACATGTGTACTTGTTCTTCCAGCTTGTCTATGCTGATGCCTGGTGTGTCAAAGATATATATAGGAGAGTCCCGAAGTGCTGCTGAGCCTCGTTCAAGGTTTTCCCATTCTTCCACCGAAAGCATTCCGCTGACGATGTGTTCAAGTGGAATCTTACAAACAATCGAGAGAAGGCGCTGGACAATCTTTTCTCCAGTCATGCTGGGTGATATGTATATGACAGGCATTCGGTGGTCGATGGCTATTCTTTTTACCATAGACAGTGCAAGTGAGGATTTTCCTATTGCCGGTCGTCCGGCAACGGTAATCAAGTCCCCCTCTTGAAAGCCATGCGTTATTTTGTCCAGCTCTTCAATGCCTGACGACAGACCTGTTATACCACGGCCATCGATGGAAACTGTTTGTATCTTCCGTAGAAAAAGATCAGTTGTATTCTTGATGTTACTCATATTATCCATATTACTCGTAAATATATTGTTATCGTTTGAATGATGTATTGCTCATCTTCTGCTTTATGTCATCCAACGACTGTACGACAGGCTTCGATGGTAAGGGGGATGCTATGGTTATATTGCCTGCCTTGATTCGTGTATAATCAAGGATGGATATATCCAGCCCATTGCGCCTGGCAAATTTTATCATATGCCCCGTGCCACGGCTCTTTCCGTCCCAAAATGCAATTAGCGCGTCGGAACACTTTGCCATCTCTGCATTCCTTACCATACCTGCAGCCTTGCCAAGTAACCGCCATTTGGCGGGATGCAGTTCAAAGGGTAGCCTGAACTCATTCGCAAATCTTTCCCCAAGAGAATCTGCGCCACGGGCATGGCCGGAAACGATGATGACCCTGTGTGTCTTCATCTTTTCCTGTAAGATGGAAAGGCAGTGCTCCCTCAACAGAGCATAGTCATTGAAGGAGCGGCTGCCAGCTATGATTACCCTATAGTCCGTCATAGAATTATCGTCAGTCATTTAGTTTTTCCTCATCAATCTCCAGGTAGAGTGAAACCTTACTGTATCTGTTATCTTTGGGATTTGTGAAGTCGCTTATACCGCCAAGAGAAATGCCTTTCATCCTGTCTGTCGGTACGCCTCGTTTCTTCAGTTCTTTGGCGATGAACCTTGTTCGTTCCTTGCTTAGTGAAGAATTGCTGTTTTCTGAGCCAGTTGCACTGTCAGCAGCTCCGGCGATGTGTACCTTCAGGTTATGCTCAATAGCAACTTTTGCAAGTTCATCGAGATTGATAAGCTGGGATTCATCCGTTAATTCCGCTTTGCCTAATTGGAAGAAGAAGTAGATAGGGATGTTCAGAATATTAGGCTGTGTTTCCAAAGCCTGGGGTATGGAAAAGGAGTTCATGCTTTTCAGGCGTGAACGAAGTGATAGCAATCCTCTGTAGTTGTTTTTCCCATTGCCATGGTCATCAAACAAGTACCCATATTTATCCAAAAGCCCCTCTATTTCCAGTATCTTCTTCAGTTCATCAAGCGTCTTTTGGTCGATGTTATGTTGATTGCGGAGCATCTGATTGTCTTGTTCCAGTTGTCTGCTGTATGAAATAAGATAGTCATTCTGATTAATGTATGGCACAGCGTCGATGGCATGTTTCCATCTTGGGTTTCCTAAGTTCACACCGATACCCAACGAAAGGGAGAGCATGTTGTCTCCCAACTTGCCCCGGTCACCGTTCCCATCGAAATCACGGAACGTGGAAAATCCTCCAAGTTCTCCAGATAGGAAGAACCTTTGGCTGACATGGTAACGTGAATGGATGCCATAGGTTAGCGCAAACTGCAAGTTTCGCAGCTTACTGCCATCTGGTGACATCACGTTAGAACCGTGAGCCAGGCCAGCTCCGATGTATGGGGCAAAATCCCATTTTGGCATACTCTCTGAGGGACGACGGAACAGGTTGGCGATATTATACATAAGATCCGCATGTGCCAGCTGATAACTCATTTTTGCCAAGTCGCTGTTCTTGTACTTCAATCCCTGAAAGGCCACCCTTGCCCCAACATTTGGTGTGAACCACTTGCCAAGGTAGGCATTGAATGAAGGTGTAGTCCTGTCGAAGAAGTCACCACATCCCAGTGGTTTGCCGATGAATGCAGATGCGCCACCTTGGATTCCGAAGAACCAGTGCTGGCTAATCTTGCCGACTTGGACATAGTCGGTTGTCAGCGTCGGTGCCAGACGTTGTAAAAACGGGTTGTCAACTGAAGCCTGGTGAAGTGTGTCAACAGGCCATCCTTTTGCGCTTGCAGTCATTGAGAGCGCAAGCATTGAGATCATCATTACTTTTTTCATTGTTTACTTGTTTTGTTATTACTAATGTTACTGATATTATTCATATTACTTGTATTACCGATATTATCGCCCTCGTTTGATTTTTCTTCCCGATGGTTTCATCATGGCTGCCGACTGAGCAATACATTTCATCCACCATCTTTCGTCATCATCGTCCTTGTCGCGTCCCCAGCCAGTCAGATTTCCACCACCTCCGCCACCATGAGACACGGCATAATCCGTAGCGGCTTTGACATATCGCAAGGCAAGTAGCAGGGCACAGTTGATGACATCCTTCGAGTTTTCTGTCAACTCAACGAAACCGGACTCCTGAAGGATTTCCTTTTGCTTTTCACTGAGTGTAGGCTTCAGAGGCTCTATTGTTTCCATCAGCATCTTTTGGTAGGTGATGTTCATATTTGCTTTAAGGTATGCAGCCTCCTTATCTATGTCGTCGCCCCAGCTCTCTTCAGCGCGTCGATGTTCTGACTGTAAGGCCGTCAGTCGCTGCTTAGTCAAGGCAATCTCGTTGTTTGTCTCGTCAACAGTGCGTTGTCTTTCTGCGATTTTCTGGTTGATGTCCATCAGTTCCTTTCTCAGCTCTTGCATCTTCTTGGCGAGTTGTTCGTTGTCTTGTCCTTCCTGCCCGAATTGACGTGCGATTAGTTCTATCTCCTCATTGACTTTTTCTTTTCGAGCCTGTAAGTTTGCAATCATTGTTGAGAGACTTTTCACCTTGATTTCCATGCGGTGTATTTGTCTTTCAAGTCCTTCTTTCGTATACTCCAATGACTGAACCTCCCTGACCAGATCACGTTTGTATTCCTCTGTTGAACGATGTTTTGCACCAGTTTCAGCCATATTGCTGCCACGTTCCAAGCCCCAATGCTTGTTCACTTCTTCATATAGGGCATCGTGCCGTTCTCTTAGTGATGCGCTTTCCTCTGCAGGGTTCTTGCCAAATACGCTAGTCCAGGAGATTTTATTTTTCTCTTCATCTACAGGGATGACTGTACAATGACAATGTGGGTTAGTTTCGTCCAGATGTACATAGAAGCTGACTATGTTATCTTCACCAAAACGCTTTGCGACAAAGTTATATACCTCAACAGCCCATTTTTCAATGTCATTACTTCTTGTCAGGTGCGAGTTGTCTGCTCCTTTTGTGAAATCAACCTCCTGGTTTCCGAAGGCTATCTCCAACATGCGGTCTCGGCTTCCTCCGAAAATCATCTGAGCAAGAATACGTTGTTTCCTCCTTACATCCTTTCTGGCGTTTGGATTTTTGATACCACGAGCCGACAAGTTTTCATCCATCTTTTGTTGGATGGATTTTGAAGTGTCAATAGGCTGCACCTTGCCGCCTTTTGTCACTTCAAAGTTCAAGTGAGCCCTTGAAGGGTCATAGTTTGCCAAGCTGTCCTTGGCTTTCTTGTCCCAAAGATTATTCGTCCATTTACGCTGCTGTTCGTTGCTCTCAGCATTGCTGATGCCATCTGTATTCGAGCGCATGTCCATCACCTGCTTTCTTTCTCCCATATGACTGATGTTTTTATAATAATCTGCCTGAGCTTGCTCCCCGTAGGAACTCCTTTGGAGAGGCAGCCTAATGTGTTAACGGAAGTTAACTCTAATTAGGCTTAGAGTTTTAACTCATTCCTTCCCTCTATTCGATTTTCGCTTCCCTCTTGTCGGTTTGAGCAAGCTCGTCGAAGAGGGCTGCGAATGATGCGATGCAAGCATCGGTTCTGTAGTGGGGTGGGAGGTGGAAAAATCCGTACGGCTGCCAGCTATCGTGCTTTCGTCTGTAAGAGACAGCGCAAAAGCATTGACATGTTTTTTCTTGATGATTACAGACATGGCTTCAAGCCCTTCAATGAATTTCTGAACTGTCGGTCTGCTCCAGTGCCATGTCTTGGCCAGTTCGGTATATCTGACTAAATAATCTTGATATGCCGAAGAAGGTTTGCCGCAATCTTCCACATCCGAATCCAGGATGTGTTCCACTAACCAGACAAAGGCATCATAACGTGAAAACTTATGATTCTCCTGAGTCTTCAGGAAAGAAACCAGTCCGCAGTCAAGTTTCAAGGACAGGTTGGTTCTATTTGTATTCTCTTTCATTGGATGAATCGTATTTGAGTTTTACACATGAATGTCATTACAAATTTTATTTGAAATAAGCATCAATGAATTTCTTATCTACATCCGCTTCATTGGCATGATCGTCATAAAACTTCTCCATACCATCAGAAGGATAGAAGTATGAGAATTCCAGAATGAAAGCCAGCGTTATGGCCAAAGATAATAGATGGGGGATAAAGGGAATGATAAGACAAACCAACGTTATGCACCACCGTAGATAATGCTTTCTACGTATTGTCAAAAGTGTCTTTATGCAGTTCTTGGTGAACGACAGGAATATGATAATGGCGATTGGCGGAATTATTCCCCAATCTTTTGGATATACGGCATAGTGTATTGTAATATAAAAGACGAGGAGTACGACAAGAATGTTTGCCGGTACTCTCTTTGATTCCGGATCGGTTATCATATGCAGACAGATTCTGACCACGAGAGGACTGTACCTGTTATAGATAAGAACAGGAAGTAATACCAGTAATACGGGAAATATGAAGAATACTACTTTTGCTGTCATTGTATAATGATAATATGAGTAATATGGATAATATCACCTAACCGTTCTCCAGATATATGTCGTAGGATGTTTTGACAAGTTTAAGTTTTAGGGCTTGGAATGAAGCCCTGCGTACTATAACTTCGATGTCAAACAGCGTTGGCTCGCACTTGTCAATTCGCTGTGCAAACGCCATGTCCCTTCGGGCAATCTTCTTGATAATCCGGTCGATGTCGTTTTCATAGATATTCCATATACTGCGATTGATGTGGTTCTTTGGTCGGTTTGTCACCATGATATTGAGGACGAGGCAGGTTGACTTTACAAGTTTGTCACCTTGCTGAGTCATATACTGCCTCCTCACTCGTGGTATAACGGCACGGTATTTCGTGCTGTTGGAGTTGATGATGTCGGCTATCTTATATAACAGTTCGGCTCTCATTACAGGGTGCAAAACAAAGCCAGTAATTCAGAAACCTCCATTGCCTGGATAAAGTCGAAACTAACGGCATGGGATTTCAGGTCGGATTCGAGTTCGCTTTCCATCGTATCAAGCGAATCGTACAATGTCACGTTCAGGCCATCTACAAATTCACGCTCATCTGATACTATGTTGAATTTAAACATGGAGTTTGATGCTTTGGAACTCGCAAAGAAACAGCAGTGATGGATCCTTGGATTATCCTTGCTTGTGCCGTGATACAGCAGCTTCAGTTCCATCCCATCGTCTATTTCATCCATTACAATGCTGATAGGTAATCGTTCTTCCAGCGAGAAGAACAGAATGCCGGAATCATCTGTGATGTCCGTTTCGTCTGGGCCATTACTCCTAATCAATTTGGGTAGCATTAGCGGTACCAATGCCATGAACTTGGATATTTCTTCTTTAATCATAGTAGTATAAATTATAAAGTGAGTACATACATTTTCAGTAATTGCTGAGGAAGCAAGTAGTTCAATGCTCGTTGGTCAATGTCAAATGTCTTTGCAAATTTTGTTGACTTTGGCAGTTGTGATATGACATAGTTGAACTGGCTGCGTTCTTGTGGGGTAAGTGTAGCGATTGAAAACTGGTCAATGCTAATAAAAGGCTGAATGATCATCCATAGATAGGCGTTCCCTTGTGCCTTGCTTTTCATCTGTTGGTGGTTAATGTCCGAGATGCAAGCCGTAGAGTTCTGTAGCAATCTTCGTACTGTCCTCATCGACATATATACCATAGCATCACGGGCTTTAATCTTACCTTCTTTTGCGGCAATGAATATATTCCGGCAAATGCTTTCCGTTTCCTGTGTAATATCGGCCAGAGGTTCCTTGTCCATATCGTATAGATGGGCCAGGAATGATCGAAACATAATGTCCTCTTTGCCGATAAAGTCAAGCATATCACTTTTCGTGTTGATTCCTTTCAGCTTTGTGTCTTTAAGCAGTTTCCTGTAATTGCGAAGAATGCTTGCCTTGTCACTCTCTAACAGCGGAATGCTGTCCAGTTTCAGTAAAAAGGGTTGTGCCTCGTTGACGGCTCCTTGAAGTTCCTTGTCATCATGGAACACTGATGTCTGTTCTTTAATTTTCAGCACATCCTCATAGGAATAACGCCATGTTTCTGTAAGGCGTAGAAACTCAAATCGTATAGAGTCATGGATTGCCGTGAATCTTTCTGCACAATTATTATCTTTCAGAAAGACAGAATCCCGCATAAGATAATGAAAGACAGTATCGGAGGTTGCCCTCCACTTGTTGGCTTCTTTGCAGAAAATAGCCGTGTTGGATGTCTTCATGTCCTTCAAACTACCTAAATAAGTCTGATAGACCTTTAATGCATCCTCAGAAGACTGAAAGTCAAGGGTGTCATCATCTGAACATGACATACATGTTGGCAAAACAATCCACACGATAAATAATGGCAGAAGAGTGTGATGAAGCATGCTCTTTGCCTCAATTTCATGTGACAAGATGCAATGTGTTATTTGCAACTTCAATGTTTGTATTCTTTTCTTCATAAAATCTCTTTATTTCTTTTGGGGTGCAAAATTACAACATTTTCCTCAAAATCTTGTTTTGTATGCTCATTATTTTAATTGTTGGTATCATTTTTCTGAGAAGTAGAACCAAATAGAACCAAATTGCATCTCAATTTAGTCAAAAGTGCGTTAAATTCACTAAATAAAGGATTTAATAAAAATAATTGTATTACCTTTGCGGTGTTCATTTAATGAATATCGGAGCAATATGGAGTATATAGGCTATGTAAATACCGCTTATTATATTGAGCAAATAGAAGCATTTGTTTTATCTATGAAACAAATGCCTTGCTCTTTCATTTACTATGACGAGAAAGGCAATGGGCAACGTCAGAATTGGAAATTGTTCATTAGCAGTTTGAATAGCAATGACACGGCTGTTCTGGTTTCGTTTGATAATGCTTTCTGCAATTTCAACGAAATGATGTTCTTCCTGAAGCTGTGCGCCAGTAAGAATATCAGAATAATATCCCTGAAAGATTCATTAGACACCTCTGATGTATTTTTTCCGAAAGTGAGTACCCAGAACACGCTTAATGTCATTGCGAGCATGACAGTTACAAAAGGGCAGGCTGCTTTTGATGATTTCCAGGCCGAACTGTTGTCTGATAAGTTCCATGAGAAGAAACTGAAAAAGTACAGGATGGTCATCAATATGTATAATGCCGGTTATAGTATAAAGGAAATCATGTCTCGCACGGGGTATCATGGGAAAAGTAATATCTACAGGATTCTTCACATGTTCAACGTGGAGCTAGAGTACCCAACGATGGTACGTTCTAAGCAGCCAGGCGTAGGTGTTATTATGCGAAATCTTTAATCGTTTATTATATGACAAAGTTGCGTCTCAGTAAGAAGGGTTTTTATCTCTTCAACATTTCACTCTTGATAGTAGGGTTAATCATTACAGGAGTTGGGGCTGCCAATCTCCTGTCAGGGCAAGTGCTTTCACCACATGCCATGTTCAAGCTTTGGGTGGTCATAATCACTTTTTTCTTTGTAGCCATCCTTGCTTTAATCTGGCTGCTACTTGATATGATTTCATTTATCGTCAATCACTATAAAAGCAAGAAGTCATGATCGTTTATATAGCAGAAAAGCCAGACATTGCCACGGCGATGGCCGCTTATTTGTGGAGTGATTACAGCTCGTACAAGCATAAACACTGTTACCAGAAGGGGGATGTTATTGTGACGTGGGCCTACGGGCATATCATGATGACAGCCATGCCTGAAGCATATGGTAAGGAATATGCTGATTTTAGTACATATCCCGTCATCCCATCTACATGGAAGAAACGTCCTTCACCATCTACCAAAGAGCAGTTTGAGTATATTCGCAGTGTTTTAGGTAAAGCGGATGTTGTGGTCAATGGCGGTGACCCGGACAGGGAAGGCCAGCTTCTTATTGACGAGATTTTGGAGTATGTCGGATATAAGGGAGAGGTGCGTCGTATTCTTATCAATGCAAAGGACACCGACAGCTTGAAGCGGGCATTCGACCATATAGAACCTAATGAGAAATACAAGCCACTCTATCATGCAGGGCTGGCAAGAGAGCGTGCCGACTGGCTGGTTGGCATCAACTTGTCGAGAGCATATACCGTTAGTGCCAGGAAACATGGAGCTGCAGGAGTGTGGCGAGTAGGCAGGGTCAAGATACCGACACTTGCCCTTGTTGTCGAAAGAGAAAAGGAAATTCAAAATTTCCATTCTGTGGAGTACTATGAACTGACGGGAAAGTATTCAAAGAACGGCATCCCATTCTCGGCAATCTTGAAACCTTCGGATGAAGCACCTCTCGATAGCGAGGGGCGCATTATCCAACGTGACTATGTAGAGAAGATTCAGAATGAAATCAAGAACCAACCGGCTCGTGTCACTTTCAGTGAACGGAAGAGCCAGACAGAGAGTGCTCCATTGCCTTATTCGCTTGACACGCTTCAGGTGGAAGCCAATAAACGCTATGGCATGTCGCCGTCGGATGTGCTTACCAAGGTGCAGTCTTTGTATGAGAAGAAATTCGTGAGCTATCCTCGTTCCGACTGCAACTATATCCCTACCAGTCAGCATGGCGACGCTGGGCGCATACTGAAAGCCCTTGCAGAATATGGGCTTGAAGCTGCTTCGAGAGCAGACACGAGTATTCAAAGCCGATGTTTCAATGATGGTAAGGTGAGCGCACACCATGCCATTATTCCTACAGGTGTTATCCCCAAGGGACTTGACGAACGGGAGCGAGAAGTCTATGAGATGATAGCTGTGAGGTACATGATTCAGTTCTATCCTCCATGCAAGTATGACGTGGTGAAATATGAACTGACAGCCAAAGGCTATGTCTTTGCAGGCAGCGGAAAGACGATAGTCTCTCCTGGATGGCGAAGCATTTCAAAGTCAGATGACAAAGACGATGAAGTAAAGGAGGTGCCGATGTTGGCTAAAGGTGATATAATTCCTATACCTATATATATTATAGATACGAAGAAAACGACCCCGCCAAAGCGTTTCACGGAGGGCTCTCTGTTGGCAGCCATGACCAACATCTGGCGTTTTGTCAGTCCAGACAATCCAAACAAAGAGAAGCTGAAGGAATGTAAGGGTATTGGTACACCAGCCACTCGTGACAGTATCATTGCTGATTTGCTTGCCACAAAGTCTGGTAAGTCTGATATTCTTCCCTGTATTCAGAAAAAGGGTAAGGAACTTGTTCCGACAGCGTTTGGTACTGCCATGATTGATGGCATTCATGAGTCATTGACCAAACCAGACCTGACGGCTGTCATGGAATATAACCTTTCTGCTATTGCTGAGGGAAAGATGGAGCTGGGCGATTTTCTTGAAGAAACCCAGAAGATGGTTCTGGAGAATATCGCCTTTGCTGAAGGCTCGTCTCGGTACGTGGCTTCAACAGGCGGTGTAAGTAAGAATGATCAGGAAGTTCCTCATGAGGAATGTCCTGTTTGCCGTCGTAAAACGTTGGCACGAAAGTATTCTTCCAAGACGAAGAAACATTTCTGGGTCTGTGAGGAGAAGTCTTGCGTGCATCCGACAACTGGAAAGACTGTCTTTTATGCTGATAGCAGAAAGAAGCCTGTGGTAAAGCTTTGTCCTCAGTGTGGTGTGCCACTATGCCAGGTCTATAGCAAGAAGACAAAGCAACAGTATTGGGTATGTCCGAAGTGCAACGAATTCAAGAATATGAAATAAGAATAACAATTATGGAAGATATAAAGAGAAATATTAGACGGATTGATCGTGAGTTCATTAAAACCGTAAAAACCGAAATGGTTAATTGCAATAGATTAGAAGTCGAAACTGGAACCAATGGATACCATGGCGGAGACACTGGGCATGGTGGAAGGGCCTTAGTTCGATTATCTGACGCATCAAGTACAGATATGCGGTGTAACATTTTGGGAGATATAGAAGGCTCTATTGAAACTTATGAAGTTCATTTTTCCCATGTGGACTTTGTTGAGATAGTTGTCGGTGGTGATGCTGAGATAGAAACTCTTATTGATTCCTTGGAATTTGTTGTCAAAAACCTTAAGGAACAAATAAAAAACAAAGGGGAATGGCCGAAGAATATACAGTAATGTAAGTAACACCAGTAATATGAGTAATATAAGGAATACAAACTGATTTTTTCATTTTTCATACGATTACAATTTAAGTTAAACAGGAGCAGGGGTCGCTTGGTAGCGATTCCTGTTTTTATTTGTCAATCCTGTAGCGAAAAATAGCGAGATACACATGTTGTAGCGAACCATAAGGTATTGATGCTCAGCGAAAATTTACCATTTGCAAGTGTTTCGCTACATCGCTACAAGAAAAAATGGCATGTCTTATATAAAAGATTCTTTTTGTTGTATGATTGGGTAGGAAATGATGTTGTCATCGGTACTGCCGTGACGCATCCTGACTGACAAAGCAAAGTCTGTTGCGGTGACATTTGAATGTCATTGGATCAGAGGCTCCGTGGTATATGAACGGAAAAGGAGAAGGCGTGTCTGGATAGACTTGCCTTCTCCCGTGCATACATCACAGAGTCTCCCGATGACTGTCACATGGCATTGGTCAGTCAAGAGAATGAGGAACATGCCAATACCGTTGGTTCATCAATTTCCGAACCTGCGCGGTTTGCGCTTGATGGATGACAGCTTTTGAGCATTCATTTCTTCCGGCGTTAATGCGACGGGAGATTTACGGCCAGACTCCAGCCAGCCAACAAGCTCGTCTTTGAAAAGAATGTAGTTCTTTCCTCGTTTGGTGGCTGGAATATTGTTGCGCTCGATATGGTAATACATGGTGGATTTCTTCATCTTCAGGAAGTCACATGCCTCGTCAATGGTCATGGGCGTGTGTTCTGCTGATGATGAAGACTTCTTGCACACTTCATCTTTGATGATGTCAAGTACTCTTTCTAGTCTCTCCACTTTGGAAAGAACCTGGGAAACGACCTCTGGGAGGTCATTGAATGTCAATGTTTCTTGCATGATCTCAAACTATTTGTAATTTGAGTGCAAAGGAACAGACTGATTCAACGCTGTATTTCGTCATTCCAAGTTAAGTTTGGAATAAGTTATAATAAGCGAGATTATACCTCGAATTGGTGGAACTGATAATCGTGCTTATCTGGAACATCAATCTTAATGATACAATCTCCTTGCTGTCGGAGGTTTCTGCGAATGGAAGAAATGTCAGAGTCTCTAAACTCGTTTGGGAAAGACTGCTTGATGAAAAGTGCACGTTTTTCACCTGTCCATTTCAGTCGCTCTCCGACATTCCAGGCAAGATGCCGCAGGTCCAACGTAGAAAGTTTTCCGTTCGTCATGGTTGGTGATAGGGGAGTCTCTTGGGAATACTGCCATAGATTTACGTTATGGAAAAGGGATTCAATATCCTCGTCCTTCATATAGGGTGGTAGAATATGGAAAAGATAATCGTGAATGCTATTCAAGATTTGTTGACGTAAGGCTATCTGCTCTTGCAGATGTCTGTCGCGTATGTGCTGCATCCTTTCATTGGTCGATGGTATTCTTATAGAGGTAAAGTTATCTTTGTGTGGCTCTGAGCAAGGCTGCTCATCAAGGGGTAACGAAGGAAGGAGTTTTACCTCCTGCCTTCCGCTACATCGAGCTGATGGTATGGATAGTTGTCCCAACTGAAAGCTAACGATGATTATTTTAGTGATTCCAATCAAGACTAAAATGGTTAATAATATAGGAATGAACTTTCTTGTGACCTCTTCAAAGGTGCATTTATAATTTATGGCTTGTTGGAGCCACTGGTTTATATCAATCCATTCAAAGGAGTTTGCAATATATAGACAGATTGCCAATCCTCCCCAAAATATTATAGTATTCTCCTTAATTTTGTTAGTCATACTTACTCTGATTTAATTGAGTTTTCGGACTGCAAAGTTAAGGAGAATTTTTGAATTACTGAAAGATAATCTCTTTATACTACGATATTTTGGGCATTTTTAATATATTTCTTGTCTTAGCTCATTCATGCTGGCAGGATTTGTTGCAATAATTGCTATTTGCTCAATATATAGAGCATTATTTAGCTTTCTTCTCTTTGCCAAGTACCTTAGATGAGATTCTTGTTGCCGTTTCTCTCCTTTTCGGGTCGGCATGACAAGCATATATTTGTGTCGTTGTCACACTCTTATGAGCCAACAGCTGCATGACAGTATAGAGATCTGTTCCAAGTTCAACTTGCAATGAGGCGAATGTGTGCCGGAAAGAGTGGAATGTGATGCGTTTCTTGATACCCGCTTTTCTTAGCCAGGCTTTTAAGGGCTTTTGTGCCATGATAATCTCGAACCCCTCAAATACCTTGCCGTTGATACTTTTTCTGTTCTGAGAAATCAGTTTGTATGCTTCCTCGCTGATAGGGATGATATTTCGCGCCTTTGTCTTTTGAGCGTAAAACTCCACATATTTGCCACCATCAGAATAAGATTTGATATTCCCCCAGGTTAGGTTTATAATATCACTTCGTCGCATTCCTGTTAGACAAGCAAAAATAGAGGCTCTTTTAAGGACATCTATATCGCATGGAGTTTTGTAGAGCTTTTGAAGCTCGGCCAATGTCAGACTTTCCTTATTAACAGGGACTGTTGGAATTTTTTCGAGGAAGTCGTTCGGATTGGTACGAATCATTTTGTCCCTGTATGCAATATTGATAAATCCTCTGAAGGTTGACCAATATCCAGCAACAGAGTTAATGAACATAGGTTTTCCGTTTCTTAGATTCTTGGCGGTTAGAAGGTATTTACGGAAGTTGTTGCAAAGGTCGATGTCCACCTCTTCACACCGGCATTTGCCACCGACAAAGAATTTGAAGTGCTCATAAACAAACTTCCATTTGGGATCTTTCCCCTGAAGTACTCTGTTGAAATAATCAAGGAAATCACCATGCATCTTAGATTTGTCAAAGAAGTCGTACCTTTCGTTGACAACGCTCTCAAACCTACGGCATCGAATGGCTTCAGCCTTTTCTGTCATGATCTCGTTGAACTCCTTTTCTCGTTTGTTCTGAGGGTCTGCATAGATGTAGATTCCTAACGATTCGTGGCGAGTGGTTTTCATCGTAACGATGTCCCGATAGCCTGGATAGTAATCCAGATAGAATGACAGCATCCCATTTTTAATGGGGCGTGTCCTAAGTGTTACTGTCTTACAATACTGCATAGTCTTTATAATTTAATTTGGTTGCAAATGTCTTTACTTATTTGATACTGATAGCTTTCATTCCTCTATAATTCATGATAAGGGCTGAATAAGTCTGAATAATTGGAAATCTTATGTGAATTGTCGCTCATGGATCGTTTTTATGATATCCTCTTTGAGGAACAAGGCGAACCTTCCTTCATGGACTTTTCTTACATTGCTGTATCTTAGCATCCCGTAAACCTTGTCCCTGTCCATGTTGAACTTCTCACATATCTGTTCTACAGTATAGTATTGGTCGCTGTATTTGGCCAAGGTGTTGTTTACGTCTTCAATGGCAGACCTGAGATAATAGGCTATACCATGTTCTTTCTTGGATGGAATCTTATGCCTTGATACGAATGACCTTCTTGCACAAGTTGTAATACCAAGCATTTCTTCTACATCTGTGCCGGATAGCCATTCTGCACTTTCGTTCTTTTGCAGTTCTTCGCTTGCCTCATTTTTGGCAAACAGAGCTTCAACGGCTTTCAGTTCATAGAAGTTGACATGCTTCACCGTTATCTTTGGAATGTTGGCCTCTCTTGTTCGCCCATGAACGTGATGAACTGTGACCTTGAAGCGTTTGGCAATCTCCTGTGCCGTGATATAGTCCTTTGGAACTTCAAACTTCTCCGGGTCTCTGTTGAATAGCTGCTCAATAGCAGCCTCGTTATAGTAGTTCAAATGCTTTATAACAAGCTTTGGCGTTTTTGCTTCACGAGTCTTAGCCTGGACGTGTTTGGGCGTGACTCCATATTTTTCTGCTATTTGAGCAACAGAAATATAACCTTCTGGAATAGCATTGAGTTTCGGCAGTTTTGCTCTCCGCTCTTTTTCTTTCTCCAGAGAATTTGTTTCCATGCGCTCTTTGATAATGCGGTCAAACTCCTTTCTGTTGATGACAGTAAATCGTCCCTGTTTATGATTGTCTATTTCATAGTTATGGACGTAGTAAGAGATCTGGTCTTTTGAGAAATGGTACTTCTCCATGACTTCTGCGTATGTGTAATAGTTCGGATCGATGGATTCACGCTCACCTTTCAGCGTATCAATATGTGCCCTGGAGTAATAGACAGTTCTTCCTTGTGTAATACGTGGTATCTTGTTTCTGGTCACAAATGATAATACAGCTGCATGGCTCATCTTGTATTTCTCCTCCAGTTGCGGAATAGTATAATAGTCACGTAAGTCAATATCCGCAATAAGTTGAGCAAAATGAACATCAACCAGAGCACGGTCAAAGAAACAGTTGCGACCTTGGTAAACTTTGGGGATGTTGTATTTCTCAACTCTGGTCATAATAGCCTTCTTTGAGCATTTGAACTTCTCCATGATTTGCCTGAAAGTGTAGTATTCTCGCTTCTCCTGCTTCTTCTCCGAATGGGACTGATAAGTTGGAGGATTGTCAAACAATCTCTCGATGTCCTTCCTGCGAACAATAGTCTTTCCTCGCAATTGTACTGCTTTTATGGTGCCATTAAGCATATAGCGATAGAATGTAGCGCGGCTTAGACCAAGAAGTAATGCACCTTCGGTTGGGGTGAGGAATTCCTTGCCCCCAAGAATATCTACCTTGGGAGTCTTCTGTTTTTCTTCCTCCATGTACTCGGCAATCTGCTTTTGCCGGATTGCTCTTTTGTAGTCCTTATTATTGCACGAAGGTGAGCAATAGATGGTGGTCATCTTATGCGCAATAAAGGATCTTCCACAGTACTTACAGCGTTTCTGAATCTCCATAATTGTTGCACTCGTTTGTTAATTTTCGCCTGCTAAAGTGTCTCACATTGTCTCATCACGTCTCATGGTGTCTCACGTTGTACCCTCAATGTCATTTTTGCCTTTTCTCATAGCGTCTCACGCTTGTTTCTACGATGTCATTTAGGTGTGAATCTGACTTTCTGTTTTACACTCGCGGTAGAAATACGGTGCAAAAATAACTGGAAAAACTGTAACTAACAAATATGCAACTTGAAGTGTTAAAACACAAAAAGTCCCTCATTTAGAGGGACTTAGTTCAAATTACTCCAAGTTGTTCAGAGTTGTTTATAAGGGGTCACTTGCCCACGCAGAAGTTCTTGAAGATGTTTCCAAGGACTTCATTAGGGGTGATTTGGGTGCCGGTGATCTCTGCAAGTTGGTCGAGGGCAAGACGAAGATCTTCGGCAAGAAGGTCGCCGGAGAGTTGGTTCTTCATGCCGTCGAGAACGCGCTGTAGGCTTTCGTGGGCACGGACTAGGGCATCGTAGTGGCGGGCGTTGGTAACAATGATATCGGATTCGTTGAGCGAAGGGATGTCGGCCGCCTGATAGATGACTTCTTCGAGTTGGGGAATGCCGATGCCTGTCTTGGCAGAGATTCTTACGAATTTGGAATCGGGAATGGAGATTTGCAGGTTTTGATAACTTTCTAAATCTATCTTGTTACAAACGACGATTAGGGTGCGACCTTTGCTTCGTTCGGCCATGTCAGCAATCTCCGCCTCTGTTGGCATCTGATCGATGAGCCATAAAACGATGCGAGCTTTTTCGATGGCGGCGAAGGTTCGTTCGATGCCTATTTGTTCAATCTCGTCGGTGGTCTGGCGAATGCCGGCAGTATCGATGAATCGGAAGGTGACGCCATGAAGGTCGATGGTGTCTTCGATGGTGTCGCGTGTGGTTCCATGAATGTTAGAAACTATGGCACGGTCTTCGCGAATCAGTCGGTTGAGAAGGGTAGACTTTCCCACGTTTGTCTTGCCGACGATAGCTACGGGAATGCCTTGCTTGATAGCCTGTCCCGTCTCAAAAGAGTGGGCGAGGGTGGTGATGCGGTCTTCTATTGTATTTGTAAGCTGTAGCAGTTCTGTTCGGTCGGCAAACTCCAGGTCTTCGTGGTCGGAGAAGTCGAGTTCGAGCTCGAGAAGTGATGTGAGCTTTAGCAGTTGGTCGCGCAGGCGAGAGAGCTCGGTGGAGATGCCGCCTCGGAGTTGAGAGATGGCAAGCTGATGGGAAGCCTGGTTGGTGCTGGCTATAAGGTCGGCGACGGCTTCAGCCTGAGAGAGGTCGAGTTTCCCGTTGAGGTAGGCACGCATGGTGTATTCGCCAGGGTTTGCCATACGGCATCCGTAGTGCATGAGGAGTTCCAATACCTTATTAAGAATATAGCGAGAGCCGTGACAGGAAATTTCTGCGCTATCTTCGCCTGTATAGGAGTGGGGGGCACGGAATACGCTTACCAAAACCTCGTCGATGGGATGCTGCGACACAACAGTTGACTCGTCTGAATGCTCGACAAGGTGTCCGTAATGGATGGTATTTGGGCGGGCATCTGAGAGGTTTTTGGTGAAGATGTGAGAAAGAATCTCAAGCGATTGGGGGCCTGAGATTCTTATGATGCCAAGAGCACCGCCTGAAGCCGTTGCAAGAGCGCAGATTGTTTCCGTGTTCATCTTTCTAAGGTTTTCGTTTTCCTTGCAATGGAATAGATACTGTAGCCGATAGCAATCAATGCTACGATGTCAGGTATAATCCATTCAGAAATAGCAGTACGCTCATTTCCTGGTTGCATAGATAATATACTGAGTACATCACGAATGACAATGAAGAAAGCTGCGTAAAGCAAAAAGATTGTGGCAATGGCTCTGACGACTTTTTTCATATTCTGTCAAGCACCTTCGTGATGAGCGTGTCTATGGAGTTCTTATACTCTGTGTTCATTTCCTTAGCATAGCGGTTGGCTATGACCATGCAGCAGGTCATCGCGCGGTGTCCGAGGAGTGAGGCGAGGCCTGCAAGGGCGCTGGACTCCATCTCGAAGTTGCAGATTTTCAGGTCGTTATACTCGAATGACTCAACCTTTTTGTTCTGGTCGGGATCGGCAATGTCGGCACGAAGAACTCGACCTTGCGGACCATAGAAACCACCACATGAAATGGTGTAGCCGCGCACCATGTCGTCTTGAGCAATCTGATTGATGAGGTCGCCATCGGCAATGGAAACATAGGGTGCTCCCTTGATGGGATCCCAATTCATGTGCTTCTTAAAAGCCTCTTCGAGTTCAAGGTCGCAAACCTTATTGCGGTCGGCATAGAAATTGAGGAGGCCGTCGAAGCCGATGCTTTTCACGGATGCCACGAAGCAACCAGTGGGAGTAAAAGGCTGCAGACCGCCACAAGTGCCGATGCGAACGCAGGTAAGAGTGCGATGCTCTGGGCGCTCGGTACGAGTCTCGTAGTCGATATTAGCCAATGTGTCGAGTTCGTTCATCACAATATCAATGTTGTCGCAACCTATGCCGTGACTTTGACAAGTAATGCGTTTGCCTTTATAGTAACCGGTGATGGTATGGAACTCGCGGCTCTGCACTTCGCATTCAATGGAATCGAAGTGGGCTGCAACGGTGTTTACACGAGCAGGGTCGCCAACGAGGATGACTCGGTCGGCCAATTGCTCTGGTTTCAAATGCAGATGGAAACATGAGCCGTCTGCATTAATGATGAGTTCTGATTCAGGAAAATGTTTCATTGTAGTATGGGGTATTTGTTCTTTTTATGAAAATTAAAGACGGATTCCTTATAGCATAGATACTTATTGCAGAACGCGGTTTTCGATGTAGCGAATCTCTTTTGCCATCTGCTGCAATTTCGGCAAGTTCTCGCTAATCTGGTTCTCAAGTTTCAACATGACTTCGCGCATCTGCCGCTGTTCACGGGCAGAGGCATTAGCAAACTTATCGCGTTGCAGTTCGAGTGTGCGCTTGTCGGTATTGAGTTCTGACTCAAGTTCTGCATATTGCTTGTAGAGTTGCCGTGATTGAGGAGAGCGGAAGTCCTTCAGCTGATGATAGACCACAACATCGTTGATGACGAAGGAGAACGAACCGGCATCGCCACCTTGAGCCTTTTGGCTAACAACATTCTGATATCGTTGAAGAGCCTCTAGGCGGTTTCCAAAGCCCCATGTGTCGCTAATACTATTGAGACGGGCATAGCGGCGCAAACGCTCGTCAGAAATGTCTTCGTCTTCGAAACTCATGCGAGGGAATTGTGGCACAAAGGTGTAGATGCACACCTTTCCGCTTGGTTGATAGCGGTCGCTGACAAGATATCCCAAATCGTTGAACTCATCGATGGCGATGAGATAGTCGTTGGCTGTGGAATTAAAGGGTAGACCATAGTTCTCAGGGCGATAGAAACGACCTTCCTCGTTGTCATAGAGTGTCATGAAAATGTCGTATCCGCCAATGGAGTGTTCGCCTTTCGCAGCAAAGAAAAGAGTCATTCCGTCGGACATGAGGAATGGATAGTTGGGCGAGCGGTAGTCGGCTCCCAGTTCGGTGAGTTCGCGTGGCTTGCTCATCTGATTGCCAAGTTGATCGATAGAGTAGAGGGCAGTCGCTAAAGTGTCGCCATCAGCATAGAAACAACGGTCGCCAAACTCGTTCTGGAAAACCGAAAGAGGAACCTGAGCCGGACGATTGAAGAATTGCTCGTATGTGCTGATGGAACCAGCTTGTTTGCTCAATGGGATATGCTTGATGAAATCGGCTTTTTCAACAACGATGCTATCTACGAATAGCACTTTGGCCGTAGCAGGCAACATGGTCTTGAAGAGCCTTTGAGCCGGTGTTTCCTCAACGACAACCGGCTGGGCTACAGGTGCCTTGCGTACAGCCTTCCGTTTTTGTGCTTGGACAGGCAAGATAAAAGCTAAAAGCAACGATGTTGCTATCATAATCTTTGTTTTCATTTGCGAAGTATTTGTTTTAAAAAACAAAGATACGAATTATTATTGATAGTAGGATGGGAAGCAAAGAGAATTTAAAAGTTTTTAAGACTCATGCTTCCTTACAGAATGGGGTTCTTGCTATAAGTTTTGTTGGATTAAGGCGATGATTTCGTCTTGTTGGTCGGGATGGAACCAATGGATGTCAGAGTCGCGTTTGAACCAAGTGAGTTGTTTGCGCATATACCGGCGCGTGTTTCCCTTGATGCGCTCGACAGCTTCCTCAAGTGTCCATGTGCCATCTAGGTAACAGAACAGTTCCTTATAGCCGACGGTATTGAGGGCATTCAGGTGACGCAGGTGGAACAGACGCTTTGCCTCGTCGAGCATGCCGGATGCCATCATTTCGTCAACACGACGGTTGATGCGCTCGTAGAGTTCCTCACGCTCTCTGTTAAGTCCAATTTTCAAGATGTTGAATGGCCTTTGCTTCTTCTCGTTTGTACGGAACGACGTGTAGGTTTTGCCGGTCATGTGACAGATCTCAAGGGCATGGACTACACGACGTGGATTCTGCTTGTCAACGATTTCATAATGTTCAGGGTCGAGTTCTTTAAGTTCTTGAACCAGAGCGGGTAAGCCTTCGTCGATTAAGCGTTGCTTCATCCATGTTCTGGTGTTTTCATCAACGGTTGGAATGTCATCGATACCATTGCAAACGGCATCGATATACATCATGGAACCTCCGCTCATCAACGCACATCCGTTGGCCTCCAATTGATTTTGGATGACGGATAGAGCCTCCTGTTCGTACATGGAAGCGCTATAGTAGTCGTCGAGGTGGTGAGTACCCACAAAGAAGTGCTTTACCTGTGCTAATTGCTCAGGAGTGGGTGCTGCCGTCCCGATGGGTATCTCGGCAAAGATTTGTCGGGAGTCGGCGTTGATGATGGGTGTATGAAAAGTGTTGGCAAGACGAATACTGAGATCCGTTTTGCCAACACCTGTTGGACCTAACAATACGATAAGCGTCTTGTTCATCACTTGATGATGCCTCGCTGAGAGTTCTCTACGAAATCAATAATGTATTGAATCTCTGGCGACTGAGGGAGAACTTCCTTGATTTGCTGAATGGCATCGGCACGGGTGAGATTGCCCTGATAGATGATGCGGTAGGCCTCATGGATGTTCTGAATGGTTTCAGCCGAGAAACCACGACGGCGCAAGCCGATGAGGTTGATGCCCGCATAGCGGATAGGCTCCTTGCCGGCAATAATATATGGCGGAATGTCTTGCGAGAAGCGGCTTCCACCTTGTATCATCACGTAAGAGCCGATGTGGCAGAACTGGTGGCAAAGCACAACAGCCGAGATGATGGCGAAATCGTCGACGGTTACTTCTCCGGCAAACTTGGTGGAGTTGCCGATAATGCAGCCATTGCCTACCACGCAATCGTGAGCGATGTGCATATTCTCCATGAGCAGATTGTTGTTGCCCACGATGGTGGTTCCTTTGGAAGCTGTACCGCGCGAGATAGTTACATTCTCACGGATGGAGTTGTTGTCGCCGATTTGGCAAGTGGTGATCTCGCCCTGGAACTTCAGGTCTTGCGGCTTTGTGGAAAGACTGGCGCCTGCCAGCACCTCGTTGCCGTTTCCGATGCGTGCGCCTTGATTAATAGTGACGCTATTCTGGAACACGTTGTTATCGCCGATAATGACGTCGCGGTCGATATAGCAGAAGGGGCCGATGACATTGCCGGAGCCTAACTGCGCTTCAGGATGAACGTATGCTAATGGATGTATTTGATTCACAATTTACGAATTTACGGGGTTATGAATTTACATTTTATTTGTTCTTGACAATCTGGGCGGTGAACTGAGCCTCTGAGACTGCATGGTCGCCAACGAAGGCATAGCCTTTCATGGTGCTGATGCCGTGACGAACTGGATGCAGCAACTCAACTTTGAAAAGGAGCGTGTCGCCCGGGACCACCTTCTGACGGAACTTCACTTCGTCGATGCGCATGAAGTAGGTTGACCAGCGTTCAGGTTCCTCCACCTGACTTAGCACAAGCAGACCGCCACATTGGGCCATCGCTTCAATCTGAAGCACACCAGGCATAACGGGTTCCTCGGGGAAGTGTCCCGTAAAGAATGGCTCGTTGGCGGTAATGTTCTTCACACCAACGATGCTGGTTGCCCCCATAGCGATTACTTTGTCGACAAGCTGCATGGGGTAGCGATGGGGAAGCAACTGGCGGATGCGGATGTTGTCCATCACGGGTGTCTCGTTGGGATCATAGATGGGAGCCTGCACCTCATGCTTCTTAATTTCCTTGCGCATGAGTCGTGCAAACTTGTTGTTGATGGTATGACCGGGGCGAGTGGCAACGATGCGTCCCTTGATGGGGCGGCCGATGAGGGCCATATCGCCGATGATGTCGAGCAGTTTGTGGCGTGTGCACTCGTTCTCCCATTGAAGCGGTTTAGGCTGAATATAGCCAATCTTTGTGGCATCCATGTGGGGCACCTTCAACAGGTCGGCCAGATTGTCGAGTTGTTGCTGTGTGACCTGACGCTCATAGATGACGATGGCGTTCTCCAAGTCGCCACCCTTGATGAGGTTTGCATCAAGAAGCGGCATGATGTCGCGCACGAAGACAAACGTACGGGCAGGTGCAATCTCTGTGGGGAAATCGCCAACCTTGTCGATAGTAGCGAACTGGCTGTTGATGAACTTCGACTGGAAAGAGCACATGGCGGTAATCGAGAACTGGTCGTCGGGCAGAATGGTAATGCACGAACCAGACTCTTCGTCTTTTATTTCTATCTTCTTGCGAATGATGTACCAATCCTTCGTTGCCGACTGCTCTTCGATGCCCACTTCCTGAATCTTCTCTACGTACATGATGGCAGAGCCGTCGAGGATGGGGAACTCCGGGCCGTCGACTTGAATGAGGCAGTTGTCGATACCGAGTGCATAGAGTGCTGCCATACCATGTTCGATGGTCGACACGCGCACATCGCCTTGTGCCAGAACTGTGCCACGCTGGGTATCAACAACTTTCTCGGCGATGGCCTCGATGACGGGTTGTCCTTCAAGGTCGATGCGCTGGATGCGATAACCAGTATTCTCGGGTGCGGGGTTGAAGGTTACGGTAAGGTTGAGACCTGTGTGCAATCCCTTTCCTGAAAGGGAGAAACTGCTCTTGAGGGTCCTTTGCTTCATTGTTTCCATTTATGATATTTCTTTATTTGTTTACGATTGATGGGTTTTCTATGGACAGACGATTACCTTTTTGGAGCGTTTTATGCTTCGCCTTTCAAGGCATCGATTTCCTTCTGCAGTTGCTGAATTTGCTTGTAGAGTTCGGGAAGTCGCTGGTAGATGGCTTGTGACTTGAAGAAGGCACGAGTGTTCATGGGCGGTGTACCAATGAGCGTCTGGTTCGACTCTATACTGCTGGGCACTCCCGACTGAGCTCCGAGGTTGACGCGGTCGCCGATAGAGATATGGCCGGCTATGCCCACCTGTCCACCGAACATGCACCATTGGCCGACCTTCGTAGAACCAGCGATACCCACCTGAGCCGACATGACGGTGTTTTCGCCGATATCGGTATTGTGGGCAACCTGCACAAGGTTGTCGAGCTTCACACCCTTGCGGACGTAGGTGCTTCCCATTGTAGAACGGTCGACGCACGTGTTGGCGCCAATCTCCACATCGTCCTCGATGGTGACGATGCCTATTTGTGGAATCTTGTCGTAGCCTTGTGGGGTAGGGGCGAAACCGAAGCCGTCGGCGCCGATGACACTACCAGCGTGGAGCGTTACCCGCGAGCCCAAGCGGCAATCGTGATAGACAACCGCATTAGGATAGAGGATGCAGTCGTCACCAATGGTTACCTTTTCGCACACAACGGCATGAGGATAAATTTGGCAGCCCTTGCCCACCTTGGCACCTTCGCCGATATAGGCAAAAGCACCCACATAGCAGCCTTCGCCCACCTCTGCAGAAGGAGCGATGAATGCCAGCGGGTCGATGCCCTGCTTCTTGGGCTTCATAGAATCATAGGCCTGGAGAAGGCGCGCTACGGCTTCGTAGGCGCTTTTCACGCGAATGAGCGTAGCCTTCACCTCGTGTTCAAGTGCGAGACTCTCGTCGACGAGTACCACCGATGACTCTGTGTCGTAAATGTAATGGGTGTACTTGGCATTAGACAAGAATGAAATGGCTCCTGGCTTGCCTTCCTCGATTTTTGCAAACGAATTGACGACGGCATCGGGATTTCCCTCAACACGACCTCCAATCATTTGTGCTATCTGTTGTGCGGTAAATTCCATAAGAAAATATTTAAAACTTTGCAAAGTTACAAATTTTTCTTTAAATACGCTGATAACAAAGGTAATATTTACGTATTTTTTTGGAAAGTAAGGAAATATTGAACAATTCTGAGGCCTCGGCGATGTCTACGAGGTGTTTTTCTTCGAGTTCAGTTTCCTCTTGCTCCTGCCCAGGTTGGAAGGGTTGATGAGAGGTTTGCAGGATGTCTATCTGATCCTCGCTGGGGTCGTACATATCTTTCTGAATGGTGTTCACGCTCATTAGGTAGGCGGCATCGTCGAAGCTTACGCCAAATGCATCGGCCAGTTGTTGTTGCAGGGCCTGTACATCGGCATCGGCAAACGGCTCGCGACTCACCTCAACGCGGAAGATCTTTCTTTCTGCAAGGTCGGTAGCCAGTAGCGAGAGCACACGGTCGGGGTGGCTCATCCATGTCTTCACGCTTGCCCAGATGTCGTTGTCGTCGAGCAGTTCGTAGTTGGCCAATGACTGCGGGTCGGCATCGAAGTGCTCTGCCGTCACATTATTATATAAAAAAAAGCGTAAGGCTGGTGTGGCGAACACCTCGTCGCCCCTTTGTGCCAAATACTTCGCACGGCGCAGCAGGCAGACGAGCATCTTCTCGTAGGCAACAGTTGTCTTGTGCAGATACACCTGCCAATACATCAGACGGCGCGATGTGAGGTAGTTCTCAATAGAATAGATGCCTTTCTGTTCAACCACCAATCGGTCGTCGACGACGTTGAGCATCTTGATGATGCGTGCCGAGCCGATGTTTCCTTCGGTAACACCCGTGAAGAAAGAGTCGCGGCGCAGGTAGTCGAGTCGGTCCATGTCGAGTTGAGAGGAGATGAGTTGGTGAAGGAATCGCTTTGGGTAGTCGTCTTTGAAGATTTTGATGGCCAGCGTGAGGCGTCCTTGCATCTCGCGGTTCATCTCTTCCATCATCATGAGCGAAATCTGTTCGTGTGAGATGCCTGAGATGAGCGTGTGTTCCAGCACATGGGAGAAGGGTCCGTGGCCGACGTCGTGCAACAGGATGGCAGCTTTTAGCGCTTCAGCTTCGGAGTCGAAGATGAAAATGCCTTTCTGTTGAAGCGAGAGAATGGCCTCGCTCATCAGGTGGAAAGCACCAAGCGAATGTTGGAAACGGGTGTGCTGAGCACCAGGGTAGACCACCGAGGCCATGCCCAGTTGTTTGATGCGCGAAAGACGCTGAAAAAGACGATGCTTCACAATGTCGAGCAGCAACCCTCTCGGCACCTTGATGAACCCGAATACCGGGTCGTTAATTACCTTATAGTCGTTCATTTGTGTGCAAAGTTAGCGTAAATTAGGCAAAATACAAAATAAAACCGTTTATATTTTGGAAATTACGCAAACATGGTGTGACAAACGTGACAAAAGGCGGCGTAGGGACAATGCTCTGAGAACTTAAAACCAATGCACCCAGCGTGTAGGGGCAGACCCCTGTGTCTGATCGAACAACGGAAAACGAACAACCAGCTAGAGGCACATGGATGATGGGCGAACTGCGCCAGGCGCTCGGAGGCCTCGTAGAGGAGTAGGAGTAAGAGAGTATTAACTTAGACATTCAAAATCTTACAATTACAGTTCTTACAATTAAAAATGTGTAATACAACCCCCTTCTAAAGATTATATAACTAATTGATATATAGATAGTTATATAGTATATCGGGAGGAGTTGACACCCTTAAAAAACAACTGTAAGACTGTAAGTGTAAGATTTGGGAAATCAAATTTTCATCTAAAAAGCTGATTATCAATGAAATACGACATTTCAAAACAAACTGCACCCAAGATGCCAAGGCTCGGAAAAGGTACAGAGTGCGTAAAAATCTTGCTATCGCAGGTATCAAAAGGCATGCATGCACCACTAATTCCGATGCTTTTCCCTATACTTGCCGCACATGTAAGTGGTTCGAGTTTCAGTATCCCGACCTCACTTGGAAGGAACTGTGTGGCATGATGGCAAATTTGGTGGCCGATAGTGGATGTAATAAGGGCCAACTGTCACTTTTAGTGGAAGCAATTTGCCGTGATTTTCGTCAGCACGACGAGGCAGAGCTCAAGAAATTGGTGGAATGGCTGGTCTATCACGACATCTGGAGTAAGGTAAGGGGGTGGGTCTGCTATTATGGAGATATTTGAACTTAAAAAGCTCCGCGACGGAGCACGTCTCTCTACCTTACAGAGCACTGCTCCCGACCATACAGAGCACGCCTCTATATACCTACAGAGCACGTCTCTGTATACCACGGAACACTGCTCTGAACCTTACGGAGTAATGCTCCATACAAACAAGAGCAATGTTCTAGTGTCGTAAGTCGACCGCTAAAACATTGCTCCTTATGATTAGCTGCGAAAAAGGAATGCGATGATGTTAGAATCCGCCTCCACCGAATCCTCCTCCGCCAAAGCCACCGCCTCCTCCGAAGCCGCCTCCGCCACCGAAGCCACCCATGGGGAATTGGGGCTCGGGCTCCTTGCCCAGGTCGATGAGCAGACGTGTCAGAGCGCGTCGACGTTGAGCCCAAGTGGCGAAGTCGTCAGCACGTAGGGTCTTGATGCCAAATCCCGGTCTCTGTGGCATGTTCTGCATGAACTCGAGTTTGCTTGTGGTAATGATGCAGGAACGAGTCTTGCCAGTCGACAGCAACTGGTCGGCAATCGCATCGGCGCCTCCCACTTTGAACCAGCTTTCCATCGTGTCGCCCTCACCAGGAACGAGCTGTATGAAGGCGGGAATAACCATACGTCCTTCTTGCATGGGTGCAATATACCATGCCTCCTGCCTGTCGAGATCATAGCTTGTACGGCCGTGCTTGATGTTGCCTTGCGAGGCGAAGTTGAAGTGGGAATTCGGGTTGTTTGCGATGCTGTATTTGAAGCCTACGTCAGGCGAGAGATACATATTGCTAGGATCGGCAACAGGTGTACCGTCAACAACAAAACAATATTTGAATGTTTCGAAGAGATAGTCTCTGACCATCGTGCTCCAAACGCCATCGCTGTCGCGCTCCATCACGATATTACGAGGCAGCATCTCACACTTCAGCTCCACTTGTTTTGCTTCAGGGGCTTTGAAGCGGAAGGTAATGCCCTGTTCGCTATACTCCGGCGAAATGATAGGGCGGGGGAACAGACGGGCCATCACACCGGGTGTGAACTGCTGTTCCTGACCTGTAGCAGCAGGAGCCGGCTTTGCAGCCGCCATCGCATCGTCGGCAGCCTTTTTGTTGAAGAGCAAAGGGAGAGTCTTTACGAGGAAATACTTCGCATTCATCCACGTGTGACCGAACTTTCCTGTGGTGAACTCTTTTACGGAACGGATGCCTTTCTTGTCGAGAAACTCCATGTAGTCGCGGGCATTTCCATAGAGGAAGTCGTCGGTACCCACGCCGAGCCAGAACAGATGAATCTTCTTGTTCGTATCATCAGCGTTGTCGTAGACATCGGGAATGGTGGTCGACGTGAACGAGCTATAGCTGCACAGATAGCTGAACTTGTCGAGATTGCTCAATCCGTTGAAGAGTCCCTGGTTGCCTCCACGCGAAAAACCGCCGATGGCACGATGGTCGCGGTCGTTGCGCGTGCGATAGTTGCTCTCGATGTAAGGCATCAGGTCTTGAATCAGGTCCTTGCTGAAGACGTCGCCGCCAAACTGTGTCTGCGGCATTCCTGCTGCTGGTGGCGCGGGCAGAAGTTTCGTGGGATTGCCATAGGGCAGGACCACTATCATCTCCTTTGCCTGCTTGTCGGCAATCAGGTTGTCGAGAATGTAGTTCACGCGTCCCACCTTATAATATACTTCCTCCGTATCGGTTGTTCCGCTAATGAGATAGAAAACGGGATAGCGCTTCTGCTGACTCTCCATGTAGCCTGGCGGGAGGTATACAATAGCGGTATTGGTTCCACCGAGACTTTGCGAGTAGTAGTGGATGTATTCCAACCTGCCATGAGGCACATCGCGGATGTCGTGAGGCAGAGGCCCGTTCTTCGACTTGATTTCGAGCAGGCTGTTTTTGAATCCCTCGTTAGGGAAATAAAGATCGTTCTCAGGATCCATCACGCTGATGCCGTCCACGATGAAGCAATAAGGATACATGTCGGGTTCAGCAGGTCCGAGAGTAGCGGTCCAGATGCCGTCGTCGCCACGTTTCATTTCGTTTCGGCCGGCAAACTGCACGTCGACCATCACGACTTTTGCAGAATCGTTTTTGTAGCGGAATGTGACGGTTCCGTCGTCGTTGACGCGTGGCTGCGAAAAAACTGCGGTCGCGGCCATCAACATAACAATTGATAAAAGCACTTTTTTCATAACCTTATTCTTTTTATTTGTTACCGCCAGCCTCATTCAGGAAGCCGACCATCTTCTGTAAGTTGTCTTCTGAATACATACCCATGCCGTGTCCGCCTTCCGGAACAAACGTTGCCGTGGTTTTCACGCCTGCAGCCTTGAGTAGCTCATAGAACTTTTTGCCTTGACAGCACGGCACCACATTATCTTTCTCTCCATGGAAAATGATGATGGGAGGATTGTTCTTATCAACGTAGTTGGTGGCGCTCAGGCTGAGGTATTTGTCGGGCTCTGTGGCAAGACTGGCGTTCAGCAGAATGTCCTCAGGACTTTTCTCGCCCATCTGCATGTGGTCTCCGCAATCCATAGCCGTGAGGTCGACGGGGCCAGACCAGTCGCAAGCAGCATTCACGGTACTCAACTCGTTGCAGTAGTTGCCCACGTTGCCTTCAAGATCGATATCGACCGTGCCCACCTTGGCTTGCTTCTGACCGTTGGTGGTAGCAGCTATTGAGGCAAGATGACCGCCCGATGAGAAGCCGCTGGTCGCGACAAAGGATGGGTCGAAGTGGTACTTGGCAGCCTCGCCACGCACGAAACGGATGACAGCACGAATGTCGTGCAACTGCGCAGGCCACTTGGCATCCATGCTCGAACGGTGATTCGGACATACAACAGCATAGCCTGCATTAAGCAAAGCCTTCACGATGGTTCCAAGGTCGGCAGCTCCTTTGCTGCTATTGCTGAACCAAGCGCTTCCGTAGATGTGAATCACAACGGGATAGGCTGCTTTTGCTTGCTTGGGCAGGTAGATGTCGCAGGTATGATATGCCTGGTCGTCGCCTGCATAGTTCACGTCTTTCCACACTTGTGAGGTTTCCAAGGAGGCTTCTTTCTGGAATCCGCCGAATCCGCCAAAACCTCCTCCTGGCTGGGCTACTGCGAGTGTTGTCATGCACCACATCGCCAGTATTGATGATAATTTCTTTTTCATACTTTTCTTGTCTTTTGTGAGAACGTTCAATATGATTTTTTCTGATTAGTTATTTCAGCGTGAAGGGCAAAGCCTTCAGGTCGGCATCACGCGATGATGTGCCATACAGAATCTGATACTTGCCGGCACGAGGGCTGAGTTCGTCGATGGCTTCGTCGTAGTATTCAAAGGCCTCACTATCGAGTGTCACCGAGAAGTTCTTTGTTTCGCCCGGGCTCAACATGAGTTTCTGGAAGCCTTTCAGCGCCTTGATGGGAGCACCTGCATCGTTGAGAGCCTTTACATAGACCTGAATTGTCTCTGTACCCTCGCATTTGCCCATATTGGTGACGGGAACGGTCAGGGTGACTTTGCCGTCCTTCTTCATCGACTTGCGCGACAGCTTGGCCTTGCCGACGTTGAACGTGGTGTAGCTCAGACCATAGCCGAAAGCATATTGCGGCTGACCGGTGAAGTAGCGATAGGTGCGGTTCTTCATGGAGTAGTCGAGGAAGTCGGGCAAGTCGTCGTTCGAACGATAGAACGTGACGGGCAGCTTGCCGCCGGGGTTGTAGTCGCCGAAGAGCACGTCGGCCAAAGCCTTAGCACCTCCCTGGCCGGGATACCACGCTTGCAACAGGGCGTCGTATTGACCTTCCACACTTCCAAAGGCGATGGCAGAGCCAGAGCAGTTGACAAAGATGACGGGACGGCCGGTCTTATGCATAGCGGTAAGCAGCATCTGCTGAACCTTGGGCAATTCGATGGTCTGCTTGTCGCCACCTTCGCCCTCCATACGTGCCGAGATTCCACCGATAATGATGATAGCGTCTGCTTGTTTCACCTCGTTGGCAAGGTCGGTGAAGTCGGCCAGCTTTCGCTCGCAGATGTCGCCACGAAGCATGGCGAACTGTCCGTTGCCGCGACGATATTCAATCACCACATCGTAGGTCTTTCCTTTCTCTACGCTGAACGACTTGTAGTCCGGACGGCGACGTCCAAAGCCGAAACCACGTCTGCCGTTGCCAGCGGCAGCCTCCTCAACAACTTCGCCGTTCACCTTCAGGACGTATCCGTT
>JAEEGK010001622.1_pt1 | contig 56424 bp, 44 predicted proteins | sample 8958771 | NCBI WGS metagenome assembly JAEEGK01 (sample SAMN16246547, study PRJNA631951) | gut metagenome | biome: gut microbiome; feature: rumen; material: SC-attached | host: Bos | place: Iran: Karaj | collected 2018-10 | reverse complement strand
CCTCCCAACGTTTCCTGCGTGGTCTCCGACCACTTGTCTCCGTCGGGCCCCATCCCCCTGCCCGTGTCCGGGGGTGGACACGCCCGCCAGGGACTGGTCACCGGCCGTCAAGGTTTGACGGCGATGTAGAGGCGGCAGATGCCTAGGGAGAGGGCGCGGTGTTTTACGTCAGTGAAGCCGCAGCTGCGCAGGAAGGCCGTCCATTCTTTAGGGGCCGGGAAGGCCAGCACCGATGCCGGGAGATACTTGTAAGCCGCGCGGTTGCCGGAGAGGCGGCCTCCTATCAGCGGCATCACGCGGGTGAAATACCATTCGTAGAGCCGGCGCACGATGCGCCACGAAGGCACGCCAAGCTCCAGCATCACGAACTTTCCGCCCGGGCGCAGCACCCGCAGGATCTCCTTGAGGCAAGCCTCCCTATCCTCGAAATTCCGCACTCCGAACGCCACCGTAACATTATCGAAATAGCTGTCCCTGAACCTAAGGTCGGCACAGTCCCCGAGCTCGCAGGAAACCCTTTTGTCCAGATGCGCCGCCTCCACCTTCTTCCGCATCTGCGCCAGCATCCCCTCGGAAATATCTACCCCCACCACGCCGCAGTGCCTGCGCTGTGCGATGGTGATGGCGAAATCCCCCGTGCCGCAGGCAATATCCAGCACCTGCGGGCCGTCGATATAGCGCAATGCCCGTCGGCGCCATATACGATCGATGCCCAGAGAGGTCAGATGGTTGAACGCATCATACTCTTGGGCAATCGAGTCGAACATCTCGCGGATTTTTTCTTTTTCAGGCATCTTTTTGCTAACTTTACCACAAATATAGGAATTAAATATGAAGAAAGTCCTCCTGGTCCTCGCCGGGCTGCTTCTGGCCCTGGGCCTCTCCGCCCAAGAGAAATATGTCAACTATCCTCTGCCGGAAAATCCGGACACCCTCCGCATACTGGCGATAGGCAATTCCTTCTCCGACGATGCCACCCAGTATCTGCCCGACCTGCTCGAGGCCGCCGGCATCCACAACGTAATCCTCGGCCGGCTCTATATCGGGGGCTGCACCCTGGAAAGGCACTGCCGCGAGTATAAGGACGCGGGCCACGAGTATGTCTATCTCAAATCCACCAAGAACAAGTGGGAGACGGTCAAGAAGTACAAGGAAGGTTCCTTCCTGGACGGGGTGGGGGATGAACCCTGGGATATCGTCACCCTCCAGCAGGGCTCGCCCAAGAGCGGCCGCTGGGAGAGCTACGACCCCTGGCTGGGCATCCTGATAGAGATAGTGCGCAAGGAGTGCTCCAATCCCCGGGCTGCCATAGTCTGGCATCAGACCTGGGCCTACGCCCGCGACTATCAGAACCGCAATTTCGCGAACTACGCATACGACCAGAAGTATATGTACGACAGCATACAGCTCTGCGTCGACAAGGCCTCCAAGCAGTACAACATCCCCGTGGTGATCCCCTCCGGCCCTGCCGTGCAGATACTCCGCAAGACGAATATCAATACGGATAAGGACCTCACCCGCGACGGCTTCCATATGGACTATAAGTATGGCCGCTATGCCACCGCCTGCGTGTGGTTCGAAAGCCTCATCAGGCCTACCCTCGGAGTTGGGGTCGTGGGGAACTCTTTCCGCAATGCCGGCACTGAGAACGAGGTGAGCGAGGTAGAGGCGAAGATTATGCAGAAAGTGGCCGCCAAGGCAGTCAGGATGAACAAGTAAATTACTATCTTTGTAGATATGAAAAAGACCATACAGGAACTTAACGACATCGCCTCCCAGGTCCGCCGCGATATAGTGCGGATGGTAACGGCCGCCAAGTCCGGCCATCCGGGGGGATCCCTTAGCAGTACCGATATCCTTACTGCCCTTTATTTCAATGAGATGGAGCAGGATGCCGCCACTTGGACCCGCGAGGCCAAGGGCCAGGATGCCTTCATCCTCTCCGCAGGGCATCTCGCCCCCGTGTACTATGCCGTCCTTGCCCGCGCAGGCTATTTCGATCCCAAGGAAATGGGCAGTCTCCGCAAGTTCGGCTCCAACCTCCAGGGCCATCCGTCCGTAGGGCATATCAAGGGCATCTTCCAGCCCTCCGGCTCCCTCGGCCAGGGCCTTTCCGCCGCAGCCGGCATAGCCCTCGGCAAGAAGCTGGACGGTGATCCTCACCGCGCCTTCGTCCTCTGCGGCGATGGCGAGAGCGAGGAAGGCCAGATCTGGGAAGCCGCAATGTTCGCGGTACATCATAAACTGGACAACCTCGTGGCTATGACCGACTGGAACGGCATGCAGATTGACGGCCCCATCGAGACCGTGACCGGCATCGAGGAGCTCAACGAAAAGTGGCTCGCTTTCGGATGGGATGTCATCGTGGCAGAAGGTCACGACTACGAGTCCATCCTGAACGCCTTCCAGATTGCCCGCAAGCAGGACGGCAAGCCCAAGATGATACTCTTCAAGACCGAGATGGGTCACGGAGTGGACTTTATGGCCGGCAGCCACAAGTGGCACGGAAAAGCTCCCAGCGCAGAACAGTGCGCGCAGGCTCTCGAACAGCTCAAAGAAACCTTAGGAGATTACTAGTATGAAGAAGTATATAGATTCCGGAAAGAAAGATACCCGCAGCGGATTCGGCGACGGTCTCGTGATCGCAGGCCGCGAGAATCCCAACGTGCTGGCCCTTACGGCCGACCTTAAAGGCTCCTTGAAGATGGATGCCTTCGCAGCGGAGTTCCCCGAAAGATTCATCGAGTGCGGCATCGCCGAGGCCAATATGATCGGCGTCGCGGCGGGCCTCGCAGTCACCGGCAAGGTTCCTTTCTGCGGCAGCTTCGCAGAGTTCGTGACCGGCCGCGTCTATGACCAGGTGCGCCAGGAAGTCGCCTACGGCAACACCAACGTAAAGCTCGCATCTTCCCACGCAGGTATCACCCTCGGCGAAGATGGTGCTACCCATCAGACTATGGAGGACCTCGCCCTTATGCGCGCCCTCCCCGGTATGGTGGTGCTGGTGCCCTGCGACTACAACCAGACCGTGCAGGCCACTATCGCTGCCGCCCGCTACGTGGGCCCCGTCTATCTCAGGTTCGGCCGTCCTTCCGTGCCTAACTTCACCAATCCCGACGAGCCCTTCGAAATCGGCAAGATCTACAATCTCAATCCCGGTAACGATGTCACCATCGTGGCAACCGGCCATACCGTCTGGGAGGCCCTTCAGGCTGCCGAAGCCCTCGAGGCCGAAGGCATCAGCGCAGAAGTGCTGAACGTCGCCACCATCAAGCCTCTCGACGCCGCCACCCTCTCGGCTTCCATAGCCAAGACCGGTGCCGCCGTGGTTGCCGAGGAGCACAACGCATTCGGCGGCCTCAGCGAGGCTGTCGCTTCCGTGGTGGTTGCCGGTACTCCGGCTCCCGTGGAGTTTATCAACGGTGGGGATAAGTTCGGCCAGAGCGGTACTCCTGCCGAGCTGATGGCCGCCTATGGCCTGGACGCCGCACATATCGTCGAGGCTGCAAAGAAAGCTATCGCCCGCAAATAAACCTTTCGCCCTCCGGGGCATCTAATGCCTTGAATGGAAGAAAGGGAATTCAATAATCTTGTACAGAAGTATAGCGAACAGCTCTACTGGCACGTCAGGAATCTTGTGGGCAGCCACGAGGATGCCGACGACATAGTACAGGAGACATATATCAAGGCCTGGAAGGCTCTCCCCTCGTTCAGGGGAGAGTCTTCTCCTTCTACCTGGCTGTGGCGTATCGCCACGAACGAGGCCCTGGCCTTCCTGCGCAAGCAGAGGGTGAGGGCGGCGCTGCGCTTCGAATCCCTCGATTCCACGGCCGAGCGCGTCATCGACTCCGACCCTTGGTTCAACGGCGACGAAGCCCAGCGCCGCCTCGCCAAAGCCATCCTCCGTCTCCCCGACAAACAGCGCGCGGTGTTCTGTATGCGCTATTTCGAGGAGATGCCCTACGAGGAGATTTCCGAGGTTACCGGCACGTCAGTGGGGGGCCTGAAGGCTTCTTACCACATCGCTGCCGATAAGATCAAGGGACTGGTGCAGTTGGAAGCTGATTAAACTTTTTGAATCCGAAAACATCTAATATGCGTATGAGAAAGAATAATGGTTATAATGTGCCGGACGGCTACTTCGAGGGTTTGCGTACGAAACTCTCGGGAATTCCTGCGCAGGAGAAGCAGCCCACGCGTTTCCAGAGATTCGCTCCGTACCTTGCGTTGGCGGCGTGTTTCGCCATAGCCCTGCTTATAGGGAACGTCATACTGAACAGGACGACGGTCCCTTCTGCCTCGGAGGACGAGATAATCGAGTATCTCATCTCTTCCGATATTACTCTCGCGCAAATCGAGGATTATTTAATTTCAAATCAGTAGAATTATGAAAAAGACTTTTATCGTGGCGCTTGCCCTGCTCGTCTGGGTCGCGCTTCCTGCTCAGAATAACAGGCCCCAAGGTTTGACCAAGGAAAACATCGAAAAGTTCAAGGACAGCGCCAAGGAGCGCATCCGCAGCGAGCATATAGCATACCTTACCGCAGAGCTTGAACTTAGCCCGGAAGAAGCACAGGCCTTCTGGCCCGTGTACAACCAGGCTGCCGACAAGCAGCGCGCCCAGCACTGCGAGGTTTCTGTGGCCAAGAAAGCCCTCAAGGCTGCCGTCAAGGAGGGAAAGAGCGACAGCGAAATCCGCGAAGCCCTGAACGCCTACAACAAAGCCAAGGCCGCCCAGCACGACATAATGGCTGAGTATCAGAAGGATTTCGAGAAGATACTGGGCGTGGCCAAGACGGCCAAGCTGTATCTCGCCGAAGATAGCTTCCGCACGCGCCAGATCAACAAACTCGGCGGCGGAAAGTCAGGCGGCAACCGCCAGTACAACGGGCAGCGCCCGCACAATGGGCAGCGCCAAGGTGGCGCGAAAGGCCCTGATAATTGTTAACCGGATTAAAAACAAAGAACGGAGCCCCTCGGGGTTCCGTTTCTTTTTAAGCTATCCAGACCAGGACGTGGCGGTCGAAGGTCATGTATTCGAGGTCGAATTGTTCTTCGTAGCCGTCCTTGTGGATGAATGTGGCTTCCAGTTCACCTTCGCCCTTGGGGCGGAATGAATCGATTTCGATCTGCTCGGCGAAGTCGACTTTGTACTGCGACAGTTTTTTGTAAACCGCTTCTTTGGCGCACCAGTAGATGGCGAGCTGCTCGTTGCGTTTATCGTCGTCCAGATCTTCGATTTCCTCTTCCGAAAGCGCCCTCTTCTCCACTGCCGAAAAGTCCCTGTCGAGGCTTTCGCAGTCGATGCCCACGTCCTCGAGGTCGTTGAGGATCACCGCAACGTAATCGTTGGTGTGGGTGATGGAGATGTTGGTGGCGTTGTTTTCGATGTAGGGTTTGCCGTTGTCGTGGTGGGAAAGATACACTTTCTCCTCGAACATAGCGTCCAGGAGGGCGCGTACGGCAAGTTTCTGCTTGCGCAGGGATTCGTTCTTTATAAAAGAGATTTCTTCCAGTTCATCGGAAGGGATGGAGCATAATTCTTGTAATTCTGCCTCGCTTTCAGTAATATGCCAAACTCCGAGACGCGAGTGCGCGTCGTCGTCGAGGTCTTTTGTAAGAAATAGTGCCATAAATATTTATTGCGCACAAATATAATGATTTTTTTTGTACCCAAAAAATATGTAACTTTGTATCCACTTTAGATAAGTCCATTCTTTTAATTCATCATGAAATATTTAACAAACGAAAAGTTGGTCATTGTAGGAGCAGGTGGAATGATTGGCTCCAACATGGCCCAGTCCGCACTCATGCTCGGTCTCACTCCTAACGTATGTCTTTACGATATCTATGAGCCCGGCCTCAAGGGTGTTCTTGCAGAGATCGACCACTGCGCTTTCGAAGGTGCCAACGTTACCGCCACCATCGATCCCGCCGTGGCATTCAAAGATGCTAAATACATTATTTCTTCCGGCGGCGCTCCCCGTAAGGAGGGTATGACCCGCGAGGATCTCCTCAAGGGTAACTGCCAGATCGCAGCTGAATTCGGCGACAACATCAAGAAGTATTGCCCTGACGTGAAGCACGTCGTGGTCATCTTCAACCCCGCCGACGTCACCGCCCTTACCGCTCTCATCCACTCCGGCCTCAAGGCCGACCAGCTCACCAGCCTTGCAGCCCTCGACAGCACCCGTCTGCAGGAGGCCCTCGCACAGGAATTCGGTGTGCAGCAGAGCAAAGTCACCGGCGCCCATACCTATGGCGGCCACGGTGAGGCTATGGCAGTGTTCGCATCCCAGGTCAAGATCGACGGCAAGCCCCTCGCAGAAATGAATCTCAGCGCCGAGAGGTGGGAAGAGATCAAGCACAACACCATCCAGGGTGGCAGCAACATCATCAAGCTCCGCGGCCGCAGCTCCTTCCAGAGCCCTGCCTACAATGCCGTGAAGATGATCGAGGCTGCAATGGGCGGTGCCAAATTCACCTGGCCTGCCGGTTGCTACGTCAACAACCATGTGTTCCAGAACGTGATGATGGCAATGCCTACCACCATCGACAAGACCGGTGTCCACTTCAGCGCCCCCAAGGGAACCGCAGAAGAAATGGCCGCCCTCAAAGCTTCCTACGAGCACCTCTGCAAGATGCGCGACGAGATCATCTCCCTCGGCATCATCCCCGCAGTCTCCGACTGGAAGACCATGAATCCGAACCTCTAATCGGTATCCCCATACAAAAAACGGAGCCCCCCTGGGCTCCGTTCTTTTTGCCTTCGGGGAGGTGCGTTTTTGCCTTTCGCCTTCCCCGCGGCTGTTTCTCCCGCACCGTTTTCTCCCGCGCCGGGGAAAGGGCAGGTCCGTGCCGCCGGGAAAAACGGCGTCCCGGTACCTGCATTCCCCGTCCGCTAGGCCCCCGTGCGCCGCGGCCGCCGCCCAGGCCGCTCCGCTTCCGCCGCGGCCATTTCCTCCGCGCCGTTTCCCGCCGCGGTTTCTGCCCAAACTGTTGACTATATCCCGAAAAAGGAATCTTGGCGTTTTGGCCGTGCTGGGTAATTTGTTGAATCTCAGGGATTTACGCAATCAGGGCTGCTCGATTTCAAGCAGCCCTGATTGCGTAAAGTGCTGTTACTCAGGCATTTGCCCAGCACGCCCCGGCACGCCCCAGCCGTCCATCACCGCCCTTCCGTCCATCACCGCCCATCTAGCCATCACCCCCTTCCGTCCACCGCGCTCCTTCCGTCCACCGCCCCCTTCCGGCCGCTAGCCCCTTCCCTATTCACCAGGCTTCCGCACGCCACGGCGGGCCAATGAATGGAAGCAAAACATGATTATTTTTCGTTACTGTATCTCGATCTCACCTTGGAGTACCGTATCATAATACTCTTCTTTGCCGGTCTTCCATGGCTCTTTTGACCAATCTACCGCATGGATAGGGATACGTATTGTCAGTTTGAAAGACTCGGGATATTCAATGTCTTTCTTTAAACCGATTTCCATGTCATAACTGCTGAAATAAGGGAGGGCGTTCCCTTCTGCAAACCAGTCTTTCAGCAGCATACCTTCCGTTGCCATTCCGATAAGCCGATAATCCGGAAAACTGCAGATAAGGCCATGAATCCACAATAGCCTGCGGACATAAAGGAGATCCGACAAATTGGATCCTGCAGGCCTACCGTCAATTTCAATATCAGACGTCACTTCTATCTCCCCTGAGATGGAGCAATCGACAAGCCAGTCTCCCGTGAATACGCCGCCATTCTCACGGAGATAGTCAGTTAAGGACTGGACTTTTGCCCTACTATATTCAATCCACTCCCTCCCGGATAGATACGACGCATCTTGCGTAGTATAAAGAAAAAAGACTGAATTCGTAGCTTTATTATAATGTTCGAAGCGAAATCCCTTGACGCTACCAGCTGGAATCAATGACACACTTGGTTCGGGAATAGAATCCGGGCCGCATGCCGACATCGTCATTACTAGGATGACAGATCCGAGAAATTTGAACAATTTAGTCATTGTCTATAGCGTTAAAACCGTAAATCATAGTTTTCAGAATGTTATATGGAGATCTGTTACCCATTGCCCTCACCAAGTATTACTGGTCCGCGTTCAAAATCTCCCAGTGGCGTCAATTTGAGCGTAGGGCCAATTCGATTGAATTACAATACATTAATTGATGTTTCCCTACCCCGCAAATATATATTGTTTTTCTCTTTCTGCAAAATGCGCGACTAGATCGTCTGCCGCGGCTATTTCCTCCGCGCCGTTTTCTCCCGCGGCATCTGTCTAAACCGTCGGCTATTTTCCGAAAAGAGAATCTTGGCGATTTGGGCGTGCTGGGTAATTTGTTGAATCACAGGTATTTACGCAATAAGGGCTGCTCGATTTCAAGCAGCCCTTATTGCGTAAAGTGCTGAGCCATAGCGATTTACCCAGCACGCCGCGGTGGGCAAAAAAATGTTTCCGGTGCTCAAACTTAAAAAATCTTTCAGGTATGAATTTACTTGATTGGCTTTTATGTTTGCTATTCTTACTTTCGGGGTAAAAAAGATGTATGGAAGCGAAGCATGTTTATATGAAGGGGCTCTGCGGGTGGGGGCTTTTCTACAGGATCGAGGATATCCTGGTTTTTCTCACAGTATTTAGTGTTTTGGTCCGTCAAATGAAGCTTGTAGTGCTTTCTTTTGCGGTTATGTTCAACCATATCCACTCCTTCTTCAACAAGATAATGCCGGAAACTGTGACCCGTTTTCAGATAAGACTTTCCACGATCTTCACTAAAGAATACAATACGGAGTATGGAAGGATGGGGCCGGTGTTCAATCATAGGTATGGGAGGGCCAGGAAAGCAGGCGCCAAAAAGGAAATACCGTGCATGGCCTATATCTTCAATAATCCAGTTGCCGGGCAAATGTGCAAAAGGGCGGTGGAGTATAGATGGAATCTGCTCGCATATTATCGAAACCCGCATCCTTTCTCGGAGAAGTTGGTCAAAAGAAGCTGCCGTTATAAAATGAGAGTCGCCCTAAAAGTGGTGGATATCTATTATTCCGAGGGGAAGTATCTTGGCTATCCGGTGTTAAGGAGGATATTCTCCGGCCTCGAACCAAAGGAGAAACAGCAAATGGTAGATTATATTGTCTCGAAATATAACTTCCTTGATTACAATGAGTTGTTTAAGAAAATGGGGGATTATGACAATGTCCTGCTGGTGGTCGATTCTATGGCGGGTAATGAATATGATATGGAGGATGAATACGGCAATCATTCGAATTATACGAAGCTGCTAGCTGCCAGTAAGGCCCTAGGGTTCGAGGGACCCAATTTCGAGTGTCTCACATCCCGGGAAATAGTGTCTTTGAGTAAAATGCTATTCCGGAGGGTGAATGCGACGCAGGAGCAGATGCGGAAATTCCTACATCTTCCGTCTCCTCCCAAGAAATCCCTCTCGGGCCGTGCTGGGTAATTTGTTGAATCACAGGGATTTACGCAATCAGGGCTGCTTGAAATCGAGCAGCCCTGATTGCGTAAAATGCTGACACTTAGGCGTTTACCCAGCACGCCGCCACCGCCCACACCGCGCCCACACCGCGCCCTCACCGCGCCCAGGCCGCACCGGCCGCACACCGGCCACGCCGTCCGCCGCCGCACGCCGGCCCACCCCCAGGCCGCCCTACCTTGCCCGCAGGGTGCCGGGGATGGTTTTGTCGATGTAGAGCACGCCGTCGAGGTGGTCGCATTCGTGCTGGAAGATGACGGCGCTGAAGCCTTGCACACGCTCCAGGGTGTCGCGGAGCGTGGCCGTGGAGGTATAGCGGATGTCCACATCCCTGTAGCGCAGCACGTCCCCGCGCCAGCCCGGAACCGAAAGACAACCCTCCGGGCCGGCCTCCATCTCCCCGCGCACAGCCACTATCCGTATGTTAGGATAGACCTCGAAAGGCTCGCCCTCCTTGTCGAAGCGCTGAACGGCCACGATCCGGCGGCCGAGGCCCACCTGCGGCCCCGCTATCCCCACGCCATCCTGCGAAGGATCGGTGACCGTGCCCAGAAGCGCCTTGCAAAGCGTTCCGTAATGCTCCGAGCGTATTTCTTCCGCCGACAGCTCCGAGCAGGGAGTACGCAGGAAGATGTTCTCTTCGCGGTCGAATATGGTAAGCACTGGAAGGGGCACATCTGCCGAAATGATGTCCCGCTCGGCCTCGGTCCATCCGCCCTTGGGCGAACAGGCGGCGAAAGCCAGGGCAAAAGCTGCCAACGCAAGGATTTTAACTTTCATTTTCCTATCTTTGTAGTATAGACTACAAAAATAACAATTAAAATGAAACGCCTGGCACTCCTCCTTCTGCTTGCCCCCGTCAGCCTCTGCGCTGCAGTCTCTCCCAACCTCGCCCGCCGCGCGGACCGCATCTACTTCGATTCGGCCGATGGCGTCGTGCAGTGGAAGATGTGCAGGCACGACCAGGCCGGCCAGGCGGAACTTATCTCCCGCCCCGGGTTCGACGACAGCGGCTGGCTCAACGCCCGTGTGCCCGCCACCGTCCTCACGAATCTGGTAGAAAACAAAATCCTCCCGGATCCTTACTTTTCCAATAACAACCGTCTCTCTAAGGGCCTCATCCCCGACATAAACGATGTGGGCCGAGGATTCTATACCTACTGGTTCCGCACGGAATTCGATGTCCCCGCCGACTACGCCGGAAAGAAGGTCTGGCTACATGCCGAGGGGATTAACTACCGGGCGGAGTTCTGGGTGAACGGCCATCTGTACAGCACTCTCACCGGCATGTTCCGGGACGACGACATAGATATTACCGAATTCGCGAACATCGGCGGCCGCAACGCGCTGGCGGTGCTGGTCTATCCGGTAGATTTCCCCGGCAGGCCCGGTAAGAAGAACTGGGGCGCGCCCGGCGAATACAACAACGGCGGCGACGGGTTCATAGGGCTGAATTCCACGATGCTGATGAGCGTGGGCTGGGATTTTACCTACTGGGACGGCATCCGCGACCGCAACACCGGCATCTGGCGGAGCATATCCCTCTATTCCACCGGCCCCGTCACCGTCCGCAACCCCTTCGTCCGCTCGACACTGTCCCATCCCTACTACGATTCCGCCGACCTTACTGTTTCGGTAGAAGTAGGCAGCCGCTATGTCGACGGACGCACCCATAAGGCCCGCGTGGTGGCGGAGATCCTGACCCCGGACCGCACGGAGTACTACGAACTCTTCAGCAAGGAGGTCGAACTCTACCGGGAGGAAATCCAGGAGCTCACCCTCACCCCCAAGGAATTCCGTCGGCTGCGCATCCACGAACCCAAGCTCTGGTGGCCTCTGGGCAAGGGGGAGCAGCCCCTGTACAAGCTCCGCGTGAAGGCCTATGTGGATGGCGAGCTGAGCGACAGCACCGAGACCCGCTTCGGCATCCGGGAGATAGTCGCCAGCCGCAGCACTCCGGACGAGTCGAAGCTCTTCGTGGTGAACGGCAAACCCATATTCGTGCGCGGGTCCAACTGGATTCCGGAGGCGATGCTGAAGGATGACGACAAGCGCATGGCGGCCGTGCTCCGCCTCAGCGCCCAGTGCGGATTCAACCTGCTGCGCCTCTGGGGCGGCGGAATCGTGGAGAGCGACTACTTCCACCAGCTCTGCGACGAGTACGGATTCCTGGTCTGGGAGGAATTCTTTATGACGGGGGATACCCGCCATCCCCACGACAGGGCGACCTATTTCGCCAATGTAGAATCCAGCGTGAAGAGGATACGCAATCACCCCTGCGTGGCGTTCTACGTGGCTTCGAACGAAAGTACCGAGGTCAGCGGCACCCGCGAACTCATAGAGAAACTCGACGGCACCCGCCCTTGGCAGCAGCAGAGCGAATGCGACGGTATCCACGACGGCAGCCCCTATGTGCAGGTGAACCCTATGCTCCACTATCTGGACCAGGCGTCGCCTCGCGGCAGCCGCGTGAACGGATTCAATCCCGAATACGGATTCACCGGCCTGCCTCACTATACTTCGCTGCAGCGTTTCCTGCGCCCGGAAGAGATCTGGCCCATGGACAAGGCTGTGTGGGATTATCTCGATGGCAGCGGATTCGGCAAGGTGACTACCACCGTGAAGGCCCTGGCCGACAACTACGGGGAGTCCCGTTCCATAAAGGAATACGGATGGAAGACCCAGCTGCTCTCCGCAATGAATTGCAAGGCTATCTGGGATGTATGGAACTATAATAAATTATGGTACGGGGACCGCTACTGCACCGGCACCCTTTTCTGGAGCCATGCCAGCCCCATCCCCATGGTCAAAAACCATATGTGGGACTGGTATCTGATTCCCACGGCCGCACTCTACCATACTATGCACGCCCTCGAGCCCGTGCACGTGCAGTTCGATTATCTGAAGAATACCGTGTCGGTGTATAATGACAGACTGACTTCTCTTTCCGAATTGAGTATTGTCGCCAGGATATACGACATCAACAGCAAGAAGATTTCTACCTGGACCGTCCACGGAGTGAACGTCCCTGCCGACGGGGTTGCCTGCGACGTGATGCGTCTGTCGTTCAAGAAGGTTACCCCCGTGCATTTCATAGCGCTGGAGTTGAGGGATAAGTCCGGCAAGCTGCTGTCTTCCAATTTCTACTGGAGATCCACTGACAAATATGAGCCCGGCACCCTTACGGGGCCTTGCACTTCGGGCTTCGAGTCTTTGCAGAAGATGCCCAAGGCGGATGTGCGTTCCAGCCTGGTGAAGCGTTCGGATGCCGATAATCTGTATTTCGACGTGACCCTTAAGAATGGCTCGGGCAAGATTGCTTTCTTCAATGAGGTGCTGCTGCTTGGCGGCAACGGTCTGCCGGTGCCTTATACTTTCACTTCGGACAACTATTTTACTTTGCTGCCCGGGGAGTCGAAGACCGTGACTTTGGAGATTGCGCGCGGGGATGCTCCTGCGCGTCCGGTCGTCCATGTCGAAGGCTGGAATGTTCCGGAAAAAACCCTGAAGTAGTGCGGTCGCGGACCGGGGTGTCCGTTTACGGAGTTTTTTGAGCGAGCCTTGCGCGTGGCGGTAGCGTATGTAAACGGACACCCCGGTCCGCGAAGGGCCTATTCGGGGAAGTATTGGTCGAAGAGGTTCTGAAGCCAGCCGGGGCGGCGCAGGTTCTGGCGGAATTCTTCCAGGCGGGCGGCGTTGGACGATTCCGGAACCCATAGCTTGAGATATCCGCCGTAGTCGTACTTTTCCTTGAGATGAGCGCACATGCGCTCCCAGTGCTGTTGGCGGTCGAGCTCGGGGTAGTGCGAAAGCCCGAACTGAATCGTGCGGCGGACTATGGTTTCTCCGTCGATGATACGGTCCGCCTCGGCCACTATACGGCCGTAGATGCTGCGGGGTTCGTGGTCGGATGAGGCGCGGTGATCCTCCGCAGCCTGGGCCATGGTTTCTATCTGATCTTCCGTAAACCAGCGGCGAAGTGTCCCATCCTCCCGGATTATCCGGCCGGACACCAGATGGTGCTTCTCCCGCCCTTCGCACAGGCCCGTGTCGTGGTAGGCCGCGATGGCGTACACCATATCTATATTAATGGCCACCCTCTCGTCATTGCCGGCCTGACCGGCAATCTTTGCCAACTTCAAACTTTCTTCTATCACCGTCCGCGCATGATCCACGCGATGCGCCTCATCGAAACCCGCATAGCGAGGGATGATCTCTGATTCTATGTATTCTACGAGTTGCTGATTCATACGAACTGCCCGTCTTTCATAGTGAGGGAACGGTCGCAGAGGGAGGCCAGGGCCGTGTCGTGGGTTACGATGATTATGGTCTGCCCGAGGCTCTTCCGAAGTTCGAAGAACAGACTGTGGATTTCTTCTTTGGTCGCGGAGTCCAGGTTGCCGGTGGGTTCATCGGCGAAGAGAACGGCAGGGCGGTTGATTAGTGCGCGGGCGATTGCTACGCGCTGGGCTTCGCCGCCGGAGAGTTCGGAGGGTTTATGCTGCTCCCGGGCGGACAGACCCACCTTTGCCAGCAGCTCTTTGGCGGACTGCATCGCGTCTTTCTGGCTGCGGCCGGCAATCAGTGCGGGAATCATAACGTTCTCGAGCGCGTCGAATTCGGGCAGGAGATGGTGGAATTGGAATACGAAACCCACCCTGCGGCCGCGGAACGACGAAAGTTCCTTGCTGCCGAGCCCGGATACGTCCGTGCCGTCTATGATCAGTTTGCCGGAGTCGGGGGTAGAGAGTGTGCCAAGTATCTGGAGCAGAGTGGTCTTGCCGGCTCCTGAAGCTCCTGTAATTGCAACTATCTCAGCTTCTTTGGCGCTGAAATCGACGCCGCGAAGCACCTGCAATTCCCCGAAAGACTTGCATATTGCCTTTGCCTGTATAATGTTGTCTGTCATTCTGAGCAAAGATAGCAATTTTTGCTATCTTTGCATAGATTAGCGGGGTGTGGCGCAGTTGGCTAGCGCATCTGCTTTGGGAGCAGAGGGTCGTAGGTTCGAGTCCTATTACCCCGACATTTAAGAAGAATGGATTTGTTCAAAAAGATATTCCTGACGTTTTCTCTGCTTATGGCCGGAGTCCTTTCGTCGCAGGCAGCGACGGAAAGCGTTTCGCTGCGCTTCCGCTTCGGTAAGGCCGAGGCTGACGTCAGCAAGCTTGAGCAGATCCTCTCTTCCGACGATGCTTCCCGCATCGTGAGGATAGAAGTGCGTGCCAGTTCTTCGCCGGACGGCCCTTATGCCGTCAATAAGGAGCTGGCCCGTAAGCGCGGCGACTTCGTGGCTGGCAAGATCCGTGAGCTTCTCCCCGGTCTTTCTGAAGATGCGGTCAGCACCAAGGTGATCGCGGAGGATTGGTCGGGAGTGCGGTCTTGGCTGAAGCGTTGCGGAAAGGCTTACAAGGATGAGGCTCTGAAGATAGTTTCTGAAACCGCTGCGTCTGAAAGAGAAGCCAAGCTTCAGGACCTTTGGGCCGGCGAGGCTTGGGACGATCTTATGCGCAATGTCTTCCCCGGCCTTCGTTGCGTACGCATTACCATAGTTTACTCCGATCCTTCCGCTCCCGCCCCGTCCAGTACTGCGGTATCGGCGGCGCCTGACAGTAACAGCGTGCGTATCCTGTTCCCTGCCGGAATACGTTATGTCCGCCCCGAATATGCAAATAACGCCACTGTATTGGCGAATTTGGCCGTAATTGCCGCCGGAGATAAGTCGCTGAGAATTGAATCTTTCGCTTCACCCGAGGGATCTCCCGCCAATAATGAAGCTCTCGCGGGCTTCAGGGCGGAGTGTGTCCGGCAGTATCTGATAGAGAATTTTGCTGTCTCTCCTGGGCGGATCAGCATTGTGAACAAAGGCGAGGACTGGGCTGGACTTCTGGCCGAGGTCGAAGCAAATTATCGCGGTGTGAACCGCGATGCCGTTATAGCCATCCTTTCGGATACCTCTCTTTCCGGAAGGGAAAAGAAAGCCGCCATCCGGAATTTGGACGGCGGCGCCACTTGGTCGGAACTGGTAGCCAGCCATATGTGCGGGCTGCGTTCCGTATCTGTTTCGTGTTTCAAAAACTAATGTTACAAAAACTCATCTCCTCTTGTCTATGGATGCAATCCATACCTTTGGAGTGATTCCCTTTACCTTTTTGAATATGGTGTTGAACGACGATGCGCTCAGGAATCCGCACGCCGTCGCAATCTCGTCCTGCCTTGCTTCGCGATGGTTGATGATGTATTGTTCGGCGTAGTTGATGCGCAGTGTGTTGATCAGCTCCGGGAATCCCAGGTTGTAGTTGTTATTTACCAGCTTTGAAACGTAGGTCTTGTTGGAGCTAAGCTGTTCGGCCACGTCGTCCAGGGTGAGCCTGGGCTGCAGGTATGCCTGCTGGTCTATCATCAGATGCTGGAACTTTGCCATCAGGCTGCCTTCTTCGTATGAATCGGCGGCAATGGATTCCAACATACTGTTTTCATCAGTCGTAGCAGGATTCTCTTTGTTCGCAATGGGTTTTGTGTAGTCTATGTTCAGCTTGTGGGCTATCTTCTTGTGAAGGCTCTCGAGTGTCTCTTCGTCTATTTCAAGAAGAAGCTCATCGATCATCTCTCCTTCTATTATTGCCTTAATATCCTCGTTGTAGTTGTAGCGGAAGGAATTCCTGACATCTTTCAGCAGTAGCGTCTTCTTAGTGCCGAACAGAGCCAGGTAGCTGAATTTGAAAATATAGATGCTGAGCAGTATGGTTATAGTGGCGAGAATCCAGAGATTCACACGCACGTCGCCTCTGAACACCCAAATCTTGGTCGAAAGCAATAGGGTAATGATTGCGATGTTCTTTATCTGAAGTTCAGTAAGCTGTATCCTGCCACCTCTCCACCAGAAATCGAAGATATCCTTTGCTTTGTATTTTTCTCTGATCATTATCTGCACCAGGATAAATACAAGTGCTATGGTTTCAAGTCCGAGAACTGCCCTGGAAAGCAATTCCGTGCTCACGAAGTAAAAGTATTCCGGTTTCCCGCGGAAGGGGCGTACAAACAACCATCCTTCACGGTAGAAGCCGTCTATGATCGTTTTGATGTTCTCGGGATCGGAAACCATGAACAGGGCCACCGATGCAGTGAACAGAACGGCTGGGATAACCACCCAAACAATCTGGAGAGGGTGATAAACGCTCCCCTTGTTCAACCTTTCTATGTATATGGCTATTAGAGGGACTAGGCAAGGAGCCACAAACTGTCCAAGCATTCCTACGACAAGCATAGTCGTAGTGCTGACGGATGGATAGTTGTAGAAGGCGTCCAAGAAGAAGAACACCATTGCATCCAGCAACAAAGCCATCATCAGTCTATAGGTACTCGTCCTATAAGAAGCTGCTGTATGAAGTACTGCCCAGAACAGACATACTATTGAGGGGAGGAATAGTATAACGTAGGGTATCATTACTTGGTTAACCTATAATATATATATGTATATCTCATTTCGGATACAAATATATGAATAACTTTTATAAATCCAAAACTTTTTTGAAAAAACCCAATTTCTTTTTAGAAGTTGAAAATCAAGCACTTGGGCTATTTTACGTAAGAATTTGATTCATTCGGAGGCTTCCCCTCATATAGTTTTAATTATACAGCACGCTTTCCAGCGTGCTTAGTAAAGCATATTTTAAAAATGGGGTGCAATTCTTAAATTAGTTAAAAAACTAAACAAGTTTTATGAATGAAAAATAATTCTTTCAAAAAAATTAAATTTTTGTTGGAATATAAAATTCTTTGTCATATCTTTGCAGCCGGAAACGATACCAAGCCTAAACGAATTTTTGTAGTTTATCCTTAAAACATTCGTTTCCGCACTGAAATGATAATGACACAGAAAATTAACCACATTACCAAGGCGGGCCGCAGGTTTGTCCTGGCAAGTGTTATACTTTTCTCGTGTCTTTCTTTTTCATACGCGCAGGAGCAGGTTATGCGTATCTATTACCGCTTCGATTCCGCAGTGGTCGATACTACGTATCTTTCTAATGCACAGGCTTTTGAAGGCGTTGAAAAAATGCTTTCTACTGGTGCCGGGAGCTCTTTCGAGATAGTTTCCTACTCTTCTCCTGAAGGCTCCTCGATCTACAACCAGATGCTTTCCGAGCGCCGTGCCAAGGCTCTCCGCGCACACCTTCTATCCCGCTACCCTGAACTTTCTGGAAAACTTGCCCTCAGGCCCGTTGCAGAGGCTTGGGATTTACTTCGCGAAAAAATTTCCGAAGATTCTCATCTGAGCGAAAAAACTCGTGAAAAAGTAATTTCCATTGTCAATTCTTACGAAAGCGACGATGTGAAAGAATCCAATCTTTCTGCCTTGCCTTCCTGGCGTTATCTTTATGCTACTTACTTCCGTCAGCTTCGATTCGCCGAGGTCCGCTACATCCCTGAAAGGGATTCGACAAGTTCTGCCGAGGCCTCCGGAGTGCATTTCGCGCTCGAATCCGACAAGTTCGACGAGAATTATTCCGATAACAAGGCTGCTCTGGAATCAATCTTCAAGCAGCTGGAAGGCCTTGATCTTTCGGAAGTTTCCGATATCCGTATCGAGGCTACTTCTTCTCCTGATGGTACCGTCGCCGTCAACGAGCGTTTCTGCCGTGCCCGCGCCGAGTCCCTCAGGGCCCGTATTTTGAAGCAATATCCTGCTTTAGCAGGTAAAATATCAGTTCATTCTGCCGGCGAGGCCTGGGAAGGCCTACGGTTCGCTGTCGATAGCGACCCCGCTCTTTCCGATGATGCCCGCAGCGAAATTCTCTCAATTATCGTTTCCCCTGCTGCGGCCGATGAGAAAGAGGCCAAATTGCGTGCTCTTCCCGCATGGGAGCATCTGCTAGGTGAGGTTTTCCCTGGTCTGCGCTGTGCTTCAGTCAAGATTGAAAAGACTGTTACTTCCGCAGAACCGGCTCTTCCTGCCACCGAGCCGGCAGTTATGACTGGTATTTCCGATATAACGGAACCTGAAGTTACCGTAGAGCCCGAAGTTACCGTAGAGCCTGAAGTTACCATCGAGCCCGAGGTAATTGAGGAGCCTGTACGTGACACCGTGGCCCAGGTGGTTCCGGAAATTGCACCTACTGAACCGAATGTGTTCAGGCCTATGAAAACTGTTCTCGCACTCAAGACCAACCTGCTCTTCGATGTGGCCACGGCCTTCAACTTCGAAGTGGAAGTTCCTATCAAGGATCGTTATTCCTTAATGGTGGAAGACGTGTTCCCTTGGTGGGAGACCGGTAACAAATACTGCTTCCAATGGTGGGAGATGGGTCTTGAGGCCCGCTACTGGCTTAAACCTTGGGATGTCGACGGCACCGATAAGCTCCGCGGTCTTTTCGGCGGAATCTATGCGATGTCCGGCAAGTATGACTTGCAGTACGACCGCAAGATCAATTATCAGGGCGAGTTCTGGTCTGCCGGCATTACTGCCGGTTACAGCTTGCCTCTCGGCCGCAAGAAGTGGGGTAACCTGGAGATGAGCCTCGGATTAGGCTTCCTCCAGTCTGATTATCGCCATTACTATCCGGCCGACGACTACAGCCGTCTGTACCGTGACCGTTCGAAAGATGGAAAACTGACTTGGTTCGGCCCTACCAAAGCAAAGGTCAGCCTTGTCATCCCTATCAACATCCCTTTAAAAAAGGAGGTGAGGTATGAATAAGCTTCTTCGCATATTCCTTCTCGCCGCCGCATTCGTGGTAACGTTCGCATCCTGCGAGCGCCGTCCTCTCGTGGATCCTACGAGCTCCGTCAGCATCCGCGTCCAGGTCAACATCAAGGCGATCGCGAACGTTACTACAGAGATTTATAACGAGCGCATCCCCGTTCCGGATCTTACCACCAACTCGATGCGCGTAATGATATATGATCCCCAGACCAAGGGACGTCTGGGAGAGAGCATCATCTCCGGCCGTACCGTCGACAGCGAAGGCAACCAGGTGCTCAGCGGAAACCTGAACATCAGCTATGGTTCCTACGATCTGCTCGTGTACAACGAGTTCGATACGCCCAAGACCAAGGTTTCCGACACCGGCAATCTGGAATCCATCATCGCCTACACCGACGATATCTCCGCCGAAACCCGTATGCGTCTCGGCCTGGGTACCAAGGCAGATGACGATACCTTCCACGATCTTTCGACCATAGAGATCAAGGAGGAGCCCGACCATCTGGTGGTCGCTCGCGAGAACAATCTGTATATATCTCCTCACGACACCGTCGTGGTCATCAAGACCATCGCCCGCACTATCGTGGACTCCTATTATATACAGATACACGTGGAGGGAATGAAGTATGCCAGCTCGGCATCCGCTGTGATCTCCGGTCTTTCTCCTTCGAACCGCTTCGGTCTCGGGCTGCGCACCGTCGAGCATTCTACCGCAGTCTGCTTCCCTCTGGTCAAGAGCGTGGACGTGAACCTGGAAGGCGAGAACAAGGACGTGCTCTGCGCAGTCTTCAATACTTTCGGAAAGATCGAAGATGCTGCCAGCAACCTCTATGTAACATTCAATGTGATCGATACTGCAGGCCAGATCCAGAAGAAGGAAGTAAGCCTGGACGAGATATTCAAGAGCGAAGATGCCATCAAGAGGCATTGGCTGCTCGTCGACGAGACCTGGACCCTCCAGAATCCGGATGTTCCCCCGGTGAACAATGGCGGTGGTTTCCAGCCTGTGGTAGATGAATGGGAACACGAAGAAGGCAATATTACGCTGTAAATGAAAAAGTATATACTCATAATCCTCGTTACTCTGGCGGCCCTCGCAGGTTGCGCCAAGACGGAACCCGCCGTCCCCTACGGAAAGGCGGTTTCCTTCCAGGTCGGCCAATATTCGCAGGGCACCAAGGCTGCAGTTTCCCTCGACTCCGAGAACATCACTTCGTTCCGCAGCAAGGGATTCCTGCACGGAGTCGGCGTGGACGCTGTTCAGGACTTCTTCGGCACTGCCGGCGAGACCATATCCTACGACAGCACCGTTCCCGAGTGGGCACCGGCCAGCCATCCTTATTATTGGCCCAAGTCCAGCGAGAGTTATGTGGATTTCGTATCCTGGTACGACAAAAACGGAGAGCCCGACAATGTGGCCGGCATTTCCGAAACCGCCATCTCCTGGACCATCGACGGAAGCAGCCGCAGCCTTGCAGCGGACGACAATATCATGATCGCCGACGAAGCCTGGCGCTACGTTTCGGACGAAGTTCCCACGCTGTTCCATCATCTGCTCGCCCAGATACGTTTCGTGGCAAAACCCAAGACCCTTTCGAAGGATGGTACCACCTGGACCATCACTGTCAGGAACTTTAGATTATCGAACATATATACCACCGGAAGCATCTCCCTCAGCAATGCTGATCCGCTTTCCGGCCCCAGTACAGTCGCCTGGACCGGCGACTGGGTAACCTCCGGCACTACTACTACGCTCGCAGGTTCCGCTCTTGACACCGTCCTTGCCGCGGATGGTTCCGACCTTCTCGCCTGGCACAGTGTCATCCCTCAGAATGTGGGTTCCGCCTACATATCTTTCGACTACACCATCCGTACGGTCTATGATGCCCAGAATTACATCGAAGAGACCGCGAGCACGGGCAACCTGCGCATCTCGAACTTCGGAGCTGCAGCGTCGGTGTGGGAGAAGAACAAGAAGCTTACTTACACGATAACCATCGATCCGGAATATGCCCAGATACTCATCGATCCTGTATCGGAGGATTGGACTTACGCATCGACCGTCATATCGCTTGAATAGAATAATAATAGTAAAACAATAAAAACAAACACACACCATGAAAAAGTATTTCATCATCGCAGTCGCAGCTCTGGTAGCCAGCGCAGCCTGCACGAAAGTTGAAACCTTCGACAACACCCCTGGCAAGAAGATCTCTTTCCAGGTTGGCAACTATGCAGCCCAGACCAAGGCTTCTGTTTCCTTCAAGGACGAATCCGAGTCCTTCAAGACCCGTGCTTTCCTTCACGCAGAGGGCGTTGACCTCAATGCCGACTACAGCGTGAACGGTACCAGCTATCAGGAATTCTTCGGTGCTACCGGCGAGACCATCGTCTGGGACGGCACCAACACTCTGTGGAAACCTCAGAGCCACGATTACTATTGGCCCAAGTCTGCCCACAGCTTCGTGAACTTCGCATCTTGGTACGGAACCGTGAACGGTGCAGCCAGCGATCCTACCATCACCTATGCTTACACCGCATCCAAGTGGACCGCCACCCTTACCTGGAATTATACCGCAGTCCTCGGCCAGGCTACTTCCAACCTGCTCTATGCAGATATGGCTTGGCGCTACAGCCAGCAGAACCCTACCGACGGCCCTCACAAGGACGGTGTCACCGAAGGTGTTCCTACCCTCTTCCACCACGCTCTTTCGCAGATCAACATCAAGGCTTATGCTGATGACGAGGCTGCCGGCGAAGGCCTGACCCTCAGCGGAAGCAATCCTACCGACGGAACCGCTACCTGGACCATAGCCCTCAAGAACGGCAAGATCACTCCTATCTACGCAGCTGGTACCCTCAGCCTTACCAACGCCGATCCCGGCACCGCCAACACTACTCAGGCTTGGACCGGATCCTGGGCCGGAACCGGAACCGCCGGTGACGTGGCCATCAGCGACTTCAACGTTACCAAGGTCAAGAAGGCCGAGGCTACCGACCTGGTCGCTGCCTCCTGCGTGCTTCCTCAGACCATCGGAGCCAGCGTAGTGCTCAGCTTCGACCTGGACATCACCGCTACTTACACCAGCAACGCTGCTACCCATCACGAGATTATTCCCGTGTCCATCAAACTGAACGATATGGGAACCACCGCCTGGGCACAGAATACCAAGTACACCTACTATCTGAGGATCGTTCCTAACCAGAACAAAGTGCTCTTCGATCCTGCTATCGCAGAGGCTTGGGACGAGGTTGAGGGAACCGAGCAGAATATCTAATCCGATCTTTGACTCGGGGTGGCTGACCCTGCCCCGGGTTACAAAAACAAAAATAAGTAACAAAAACACAAACACACAAAACATTATGAAAAAGTATTTCATCATCGCAGTAGCCGCCCTGGCAGCCAGCGCAGCCTGCTCAAAGGTTGAGACCATCAACCAGACCCCCGACACCCTCATAGGGTTCAATGTCGTGAAGTATGCCGGCCAGACCAAGGCCGACGCCTACAACAGCCTCCTCGACGAGAAGGTCAACGACACCACCATCACCCACTTCAAGACCAACGCCTGGTTCCACGCGGAAGGTTATGCCGCCCAGGCTTTCATGGTCGATCAGATCGTCCTTTCCGACAATGATTCCAACACGGCATCCGCCCCTACTTACTGGGCTCCTTTCGGCCGTAATTACTATTGGCCCAAGACCGGCTACATCAACTTCTTCTCCTATGCCGGCCTTCCCGCTCCTACGGCAAAGGCTGAGGGTTCCCTCACTTATAACAATGTTACCGTAGGCACCGGTTCCAACATCCTCGTGGCAGACGCTGCATACCGCTACAGCCAGAATGCCACCTCCGCCAACCCTTATGGCCAGAACGGGGTTACCGAAGGTGTTCCCACCCTCTTCCGCCACATCCTCGCCAAGGTCAAGTTCGATGTCATCTTCGATGCCAAGACCGGAATGACCGCATCCGACAAAGACAAGTGGACCGTGTCCATCACCTCCGCTTCCATCAATGTCCCTCAGCAGGGTAGCATCACCCTGAACTTCACCGATCCCGGCTCTACCGGCACCGCCGCTCACGCCGGCTCCGATGCCTGGGGAAGCCTTGCAAGCTACACTACCGTCAATAATGTAACCGGAACCGGCGCAAATGTGGCCAGCCCCGAGAACTACGAGATCGACGACGCCATCACCCTTACCGCAGTCGCAGGTAAGAAATCCGACGAAGAGAACAGGAACGACGGTACCGATACCGGCGCTCCCGCCAAACTCATCGCCGAAAGCGCTGTGATCCCTCACACCCTTGGCGACAATGTCACCTTCTCGATGAGCTACAAGCTCGCTTACAGCTATGACGGAGGCACTCCCATCCAGGAGAATGTCACCGTAAGCAATGTGAAACTTACCGAGTTCGCCCCCAGCATCAGCGCCTGGGCAATGAACACCATCTACACCTATCACGTGATCATCAGGCCTAACAAGGTCGTCCTCTTCGATCCTGCAGTCGAAACCTGGGCACCCGAAACCGACGAACCCGTTTACACTGTCGAATAATAACGCATAGAAACTTATCATACAATGAAAAAATACATCATCCTGGTAGCCGCAGCTATAGTAGCTTGCGCAGCCTGCTCGAAAGTTGAGACTCTCGGCGAAAAGAACGAGATCAACTTCAATGTGGCAAAGTATGTCCAGACCAAGGCATCCGGCAGTGCCTATGACACCGCCGTCCCCTTCGGTACCTATGCTTGGTTCACCGCAGCATCCGGCAGCACCAACGCCGAGTTCATGGTGAATGAAAAAGTGGCCTACAATGGTTCCGTATGGACCACCGCCGACCACACCTTCTACTGGCCCAAGACCGGTTACGTGGAGTTCATTTCCTATTCTCCTTTCGCCGGTACCAGCGATGCCGCCGGCTCTCTGCCCGTCATCACCGCCAACAGCATCACCTATACTGATGTGACCGTCGGTACCGATGACCTTATGTACGCCGACAAGGTGAAATGCTCCGAGAACAAGAACGAGATTACCGACGACGATGTGAACGATTCCGGTTTCTCCGGCGTTCCCACCCTCTTCCATCACGCTCTTGCCAAGCTCAGCTTCAAGGTAAAGGCCAACTTCACCGAGTGGAAGGATGCTGCTACCAACACCACCACCAAGTGGGAGGTCACCATCACCAGCTTCAAGATCGACAGCCTCTATACCAAGGGATCCTGCGCCCTGGCGCTGAATGCCGATGGAAAGACCTGGAACAAGCCCGTCACCACCGTCGGAACCACCGATTACAACGTGTGGACCGTTTCCGACCCTGCTTCCATCACTGCCGCCCAGGAGCTCGTTGACGCCACCGTCTATCCTGATGGTGTCAAGCTCACGACCGAAGCCAAGGACCTCACTCCTGCTGCCGGCTTCGTGATGCCTCAGGTGCTTGCCGCCGGCGCACAGAAGGTGAAGATCGTGGCCCACATCAAGACCACCCTCTCCAACGGCCGTACCATCGAGGAGAACTTCGAGAAGACCGTCGACATTTCCGGCATCTCCAGCCTGAAGGCCTGGCAGATGAACCAGAATATCATCTACACCATCAACTTCAAGCCTACTGCCAAGGCAGATCCTAACGGACACGATGACGATCCTGAGGATGTGAAGATTACCTTCGATCCCGCAGTGGCCGACTGGACCGTGGTCAATACCGACGCAAGTATCCAGCTCTAGTTCAGCGTAGATGAAATACGGCAGGTTCATAATGATTGCGGCAGCCGTGCTGGCACTCCTCCCGGGATGTGCCAAGACGGAGTCTGCTCCCGGCAATAAGATATCTTTCCGCGTAGCCAGGTTCCGCTCCATGGTCAAAGCGGAACCCTACAAGGAAAGATACTCCGACGTGCCCTTCGGAGCCTATGCCTGGTACAAGGATCCGAATCCTGCCAAAGATACTGTATTCATGTCCAATCAGAAGGTGACATACAACGCGGAAACCGACCGCTGGATGCCATCAGGAGTCAACTACTACTGGCCCCGCACGGGCAGCCTGGACTTCATCTGCTACTCGCCATACCTTGCGCAGGGTGGTCCGGTAGTCCAGGAGAACAGCATACGTTACTCCGCCTACGACGTCTATGCCAATCCGGATGTCGACCTTCTGTACGCCGACAAGGTCACCGGCCTTTCGGACAGCTTCAGCGCCCCGTCGAACGGAGTGCCCATCATCTTCCGTCACGCTCTCGCGCAGGTGAATTTCGTCTTGCGCCTGGCGTACGTCGAGAAGACCGGCGGCACTTCCGACAAGACCAGATGGGAAGTCCGGCTCGACAGTTTCGAGCTGAAGGGACTCCACGGCAAGGGGGACTTGCAGCTGAGCCTCTCGGACGGAGTCTGGCAGAAGCCTTCCGCAAATGTCTGGACTACCGACGGCTCCACCGGAGACCTCGCGTTCGACTGCTCGTCGCTTGGCGTTTTCTCCGACCTTACGCCTCAGGTCATCGGCAGCGCGCTGGTGCTTCCGCAGATGATAGGCGGCGTACGTGCGGTGCTCAAGTTCACGATCAGCACATATCGCGATACCGGCAACGGTTACGGCTCCGAGCCTTTCATAGTCGAGAGGGGAGTAGAGCTTGAAGCAGACCTTGCATCGCCTTCCCTGAACCGCTGGGGAATCAACCACAATGTGGTTTACAACATAGTCCTCAGCCCCAGCCGCAGCGGCGGCGAGGGAGGCGCAAGTACCGGCCCGGATCCGGTCGTGATCACCTTCGATCCGGCAGTCGACGATTGGCAGAATATCAATATTGAGACATCTATTGGTTTGTAAATCGTAGTGTTTGTGTATATTTACAGATGAAATACTTTGGCCCGGCGAGGGTGATACCTTTCCGGGCTCCCAGATAAAACAGTTGAAATGAGACATTCGTACAGATACCTGTTTGCCCTGGCCGTGCTGCTTGCCTTCACGGCTTGCAGCAAGCATTCCCGGGTGGACGAAAGGCTCTCCGAAACCATCTCCATCAGTTCCGGAGGAGTCACCAAGGCCCTCCTGGGCGCCAACGGCATCGACGCCGACGGCACCCGGCTCCAGGTATACGACTACTTGAGCAACTTCAGCGGTACCATAATGGTCAACGGCGTCGAGAAGACGTACGAGACCACCGAGAAGGCCCTTTATTTTTCGGATGTCATCGACTATCCCGGCGGCGCCGGTGCCTGGACCTACGAATCCGGCAACTCCTACCGCTGGACCCGTACGGGTTCGCACACTTTCTTCGGATGGCTGCTGGACGATGCCGGCCAGACCGGGCTCAATGCCGAATCCTTCTTCGGCACCGGCCAACCCTCTTTCAACACCACTACCCAGACTCTGTCCGTCCCCGCCACTACCCTCACCGCTTCCGGGGACCAGTTCGACTTCCTCTACGCCCCGGCAATGACCCGCAGCGCGGGCGATCCCAACTACACTGCCACGGTTCCCCTGCGTTTCAGGCATCTCTTCACCGCTGTCAAGATTGCCATACAGAACGTATCCGACAATACCGTGATGGTCAATTCCGTGAGGAGCGAATATCTTCGCAACACCAAGGCCGCCGACATCAATTTCGAGACCGGCGCCGTCACATATACCTCGCAGGCCGCAAGCAATTTCATTCCGGCTTTCAGCCAGGCCACCCTGGCAAAGAACGATCCCGCATTCAATCTCTGGGACGGATACCGCATACTGTGGCCCCAGACCCAGTCCGAAATCGAAGATGCCCGCCTGGTGGTAAACTACTATCTGGAGAACGACAAGATAGACGACGTCTATGTCGAGCACGAGTCCATCATCAACCTCCGCGACGTAAAGATCGAAGGTTCCAACATCACCGGTCTGGAAGCCGGCAAGGCATACAGCCTCACCCTCCAGTTCAAGAACGGCTCGCTCGACCTCTATGTCACCGTCCTTCCCTGGTACTATTCCTCCTTCGACCTCGACTATTCCGACCAGACCATCTCCGCCCTCAGCGGCGACAACCACGACGGAGTGCTCTGGCTCTATTCCGGCGACGGTACCGAGGGTAACGGAAGCACCCGTACCGTAAGGATGCACAACAGCCAGGAAGAGATAACGGGATCCTTCTACATCGCATCGCCCCACAATGGAAAATGGAGCGTTACCCTGTATCCTGCTGAAGCTGCCAAATACTTCGAGCTCGAACCTTCTTCCGGCATCATAACCAAGGATATGATCCTTTCCGGCGGCAAGGTGGAGTTCAAGGTGACGGCTTCCACGCTTGTGCCTGCCGTGACACAGACGGTCCATTTCAATGTCTCCATCTATATGGGCAACGATTGGCACGACGCCAACTCGGAGTTCAACCGTAAAGACTGGAAACTTGTCCGCGAACCTTAGGAGAGCACGATTATGAAAAGATATTTACTCGGAATCCTTGCGGCTGCAGCCCTTCTCACAGTATCCTGCGAGAAGGAGACCGGCCGTTTCGTGTCTGTGACACCCCCTCAGGATGGAATCGTGCTGAAACTTGCCTTCGGCGATGACACCAAGGCCGAATCCCTTCGGGAAGGAGAGGCTGCCAGGAACGAAAACCTGATCCAGAACAGCCAGGTGGACATCTTCTTCTTCCGCGACAGCTCCGACGCTGCCCCCGTGCGCAAGTTCAAGCTGAACGCCACCGTGCAGGATACATATGTCAGCATCCCCACCACCTTCGGCGAGGTAAAGGAAATATTCGGCGGACAGGACCAGGGCAAGAAGTGCTATGTCTATGTCGTGGCCAACTTCGACGGAAACTATCCTTCCAAGCTCAATGCGTCCCAGTTCAGCGAAGTTACCCTCGGGGATCTTCGCGCCCTCGACCTGGACACTGCCCACTGGTCGACCGGCAACCAGGATTACTTCGTGATGACCGGCGGCACGCAGCTCACCCTGCGCAACGCCTTGGGCAGCACCCCCGCCACCGGGACCATCAAGATACGCAGGATAGCAGCCAAGGTAACCTTCGCCTTGACCGTGGCCTCCAGCACTGCTGACGGCAGCACCAACTGGACCCCTATCACCAACGCCATGTCCGTCTATATGGTGTACTCGATGCGCAAGGCCAAGCTGGGTGCCGAACCCATCTCCGTGCCAGTTGACGAGGTCAAGGCCGTGAGCGCCCAGTACGACGCCTCGACGGACGACAAATATCTCTACGAATACTCTCCCTATCCTCTGGTGCAGACGGATGAGATAATCCAGCACGACAGGGGAGGAGTCATAGAGAACGACCACGTGTTCGTGCCCGAAAACAACGATCCCTTCTATTCCTATCCTGTTACCTGGGATGCGGGCGTGGTCACCGAACCCTACCTCAAGCTCATCATCCCTTGGAACAACGGTACCCGTACCAAGCAGTACTACTATAAGATACCTTTCGCGATTTCCCAGCTCGAACGCAACAACTGGTACAAGATCTACATAGACGTGCAGATCCTCGGCAGCGAGGAGCCCGTGCCTCCTATGATCGAGGTCCATTACTGCGTCTGCGACTGGTCGGGTTCGGAAGATACCTCCGAGCAGCAGCAGGGCGACGTCACCGTCATCCCCGCCCAGATCATCGCGGCCCGCTACCTCAGCGTGCCTACCACGGAGTACGTGCTCTACAATGAAGATGAGATCCGCATCCCCATCACCTCCAGCCACGATGTCGAGGTGGTTGGATTCAGCGTGAGCAGCAATGCATACAAGGACAGCCATATGGTGGATGCCAACTACGTAGGGCGCACTCCCCGTATCTACAATCCTTTCACCACCTGCAATGGATCCAGCACCATTACCGCCGTGCATCCGGACTATTCCCAGACTACGGTTTCCGCCCAGAGCACGACCTTCACCTTCGGGAACGATCCCTCCGGCACCTACGGCTGGTCCATAAAGGCGGACGGGCGCGATGCCATCATCGTGCATCACACCCTTAACCGAGACCTATCCGGAGTCGCCTACGACGTGGCGCCTTACACCGTGCGCTTCCGCGTCCGCCATATCAGCTCGCAGAACGACTACTATTCCGACGTCACCGTGGAGCAGAGGCCGTCCATCATCATCAAGCCTGAGACCAACGGCGGCGGAACCTATGGCAACGCCTTCGTGAACGGGTCGCAGAATGCTGGGAACAACTATACTACTTCCGGTTGGTGGACTACGACATATTCCGATCCTATCGACGGCAGCTGGACATCCGGCCAGAATGCGATGGAAGGCAGATGGACTTATTTCCTTGGGTCCAGCCCCAGCGGTGTAAGCAATTCCTCCAACCAGAACCTGAGTATGTATGTCATCGAAACCTCCGTACTCCCTAATACCGGCAATATCGGGCGCTATATGCTGGGAGACCCGAGGTCCCTGGAGGTAGACAATATCAACGGCACGGCCGAGGCTGCCTGGAGCAACCACGTGCTGACCCTCAAGGATTGGGATGGCAATACCCGGGGACTGACTTATTACTATCCTTCGGGCCGTGATACCACCTTCAACAAGATGATCGCCCCGAAGATACGTATCGCATCCTCCCACGGTTCTACCGTTCCTATGCTGTTCGAGAATGCCCACCGCCGCTGCGCATCTTATCAGGAGGATGGTTATCCCGCCGGCCGCTGGCGCCTGCCTACGATGGCCGAAATCGAATACATAGCCCAGCTCAACTCCAACGGCAAGATCCCTCTGCTGCTCGGTGACGAAAACGGAACCACCGACTATTGGTGCAACAGCGGTTATGTCACCGTCCAGAAGAACAGGACGCCTGTCTATACCAACAATACGACTTCGTCCACGGCCAGATATGTCCGATGTGTCTATGATGACTGGTATTGGGGCATTTCCTCACATTCACGCCTTCCCGAGAACCGGCGTGGTACCTTTGTCTGGGGCGACCAGCTCCGTTCTTCAGTAGTAATCAGCAATTAAAGAGATGAAAAGAGTAATTACCATATTATTTTCGGTTATAGCCCTGTTCTCCTCTTGTGTGGATTACGAGCGGCAGACCTTCGAACCCCAGCCTTCCGGGCCCAAGGACAAGGTGGCGATTTCGTTCAAAGTCGCCGTGCCCGGTTCCGGCCTTTCCACCAAGGCCATGGGCCAGGTGCCGGAGATAGACAATATGTATGTGGCAGTGTTCGGCGGCAACGGATTCTTCAACGAATGGGTGCCCGCCACCATACAGTCGGCTACCGAAGCCAACTACGACGGCACTTCCGCCACCATCTATACCGTAAAGGTCAACCTTACCATAAGCACCAGCCGTCTGCGTCTGCATTTCGTTGCCAACTGCCCCGAGAAGTTCAAGAACAATCCTCCTATTTCCGGATCCAGCAACGATAACCTCGAGGACGTGGTGATGTCCAAACTGCGTTCGCAGATTACCGACAGCTACAACGATGCCTACTGGCAGAAGGTCATACTTCCCCAGGGCGTCAAGGCCAGGACGCAGCTGGGCGACGATGGCGTCACCGAGGAGTATGTCACCGACCAGGAAGGCAATCCCGTGGCTACCGTCGAGACCCTTGCCCAGTTCCCCGATCCCATCCCTCTGGTGCGCAACTTCGCGCGCATCTACCTCAGGAACCTCGCCAATGACGTAACTATCTACAAGTACGGCCTGGTGAACGCTCCTGCAGAGGGCTGCGTCGCGCCCATCCTGTCCGCACCCTACACTTCCCACGTGGACGGATCCTATTACGAGAATCCCAACCTCGACGACGAGAACGTGCAGGTTTACTACGAGAGTTTCTTCATCAACTATCAGAACGTTCCCCTTATCGCGGAGAACGAGGGTGATCCTACCCTGGCCGATCCTCCGTACAATTATAAGGGATACAGCCCCACGGACCTCGCGTTCGGAAGCTATCCTGACCCCAACAATCCTTCCAAGGATGCCACCGTGCCGACCCTGGAGGAGATGCTGACCTGGGATTCCAACGCCACTTCCAACGCTCCTTTGTTCGTGTATGAGCGTTCGACTCCCACCAAGCAGCAGCCTGCCACCCGTATCATCATATACGCGTTGAAGGAGGGAGAGGTCGATGGCGAAGGCAATCCTCTGCCTAAATACTATGCGCTCGACATCGTTGACGACAATACCGAGTATCTGCCTCTGCTGCGCAACAACACCTACACGGTGAAGCTGCTCGGCATCGAGCTCGGATCCGGCGAAACCAGCATCGGCGCAGCTGCCGGTGCAAGCTCCGCCAGCGTGTCGGGAGATATCTCCACCCAGTACGTCACCGAGATTTCCGATGGTACGGCCAGCATTGGTACGTCCTATACCGAGAAACTCTATGTGAAGCCCGGCACCTACGACGTGATGTTCCGCTACATCCCTACGAGTGCCACCAAGCTCACCGACAATGACCTGGTGAGCATCAAGATAGGCCTTAAGGACGAGGAGCACGGTACCTTCCAGGAACTCGATCCCAGCAATGCTGCGGATGTGGAGCTGAGTGCCCTTGCGCTTTCCGGAGGTGCTTTCTCCGCCGAAATCGACAAGTCCGGCGGCCACGCAGTCCTCTACGTGCACGAGAACAACGCCTGGCGCGTGGCTACTTCTGCCGAAGCTGCCGACGAGACCGTCGATAAATGGAGCCGCATCATCTACACTACGGTTTCCGACGGCGTAGTGGACTCCGATGGGTACTTCACCGAATCCAGGAACGTGGCTATCAGGGTACTGGGAACCAATCCGGACTCCGGCACATCCATCTACCGTGACGTCCTCGTTAAACTCTCGCCCCGAAAGACGCTGAGGGTAGAATGCCTTGACAAATATGTGAACTACGCCAGCGGCGAGAAGGAAGTCGTGCGTCTTTACATCCCCGATGACCTTCCCCGTTCCGTATTCCCTCTGCAGTTCAGCCTCGAGCCTTCCGCTCACAGCCTTACCCCGGACGGCGATGTCCTCCCGGTTGCATCCGGCGTGTCCATCATCCCCGGCTATCAAGGCCCTGCCTACCACTTCGTGAAGAGTCTGACCCTGGAGCAGTACACGGCGCTTCCTATTATGAAGATAGGAGCCATCAACTGGAAGTACTTCGACTGCCATTTCAAGACCACCCTTGCCGACAACGCATCGACGGTGTATGTACGCAACGAATACTTCAACGATTCCGGCGCGGACGACGAATTCCGCAACTTCCACCAGAGGAAGTTCAGCAACCTTAACTTCAGCGGCAACATAGTCAAGGATCAGGAAGTGACCTTCAACTTCCGTATGGACTACGAGCACATCGGCGCCGCAACATCGGTGTGGTGGGATCCCGACAACGCCCTGGAAGCCAGCCTGTCGAACAACAATCTGGTGCTGCCCTACAGCGTCCAGGTCAAGCTCACCGGCCTCGAGCCCGCCATCGACGGCGACGGTCACAACAAGACCTCCCGCCTCCAGGCCATCGACGGCCACGACGACCTGTACCTCTATCACGTCGGAGCCAACGCCGAGACCATCAACAACTCCACCACCCCCTACGGCTCCATGCAGCTGGTAGCCATCGGCGACAGCGGCCCCTGCAAAGTCGAACTCTCCACCGAGAACATCACCAGCAATCCGGATTTGTATGCGTACAACTCCCTGTCCGGTAATATAATATCGGTCGTCAATGGTTCTGCCTCGGCGACTATGACCTCGACTACATTCTTGAATTCGTATAATTCAGTTTCTGGTAATACTCGTACTGTCAATATCGGTATCGTACCTGTTACTTTCTACAGGACAAGTGTTTACAATAGCCGCGGACTTTATGTTGGCTCTACCAACACCAATGGATCTATTACCGTTGGAGTTCCTAATGGTTACAGCAACTTTACCATCACGTCCATCGTGTATACCTTCTATCGATATAGCCAGACTGCCACGGCATCGGTTGGTAGCCTTTCCACGAGTGGCAACACGGTTACCTGGACCGGAACTGCCACCACCAGCGTCCGTCTGGACATGCAGCATGGCAACACGAATAGCCGCAACGTCCTTTCAGGCATAACGATTTACTATTCTTACGAAGAATAAGCTTTACCTACTACGACTATGATGAACTCTGATTTAGTTTACAGTTAAAGCTTTGGAGCCGGTCAACACAGAGGATTTGACCGGCTCCTTCGTTTTCTCCCGCCTCGCCCAGCACCCCGGCCACGCGCGCTGCGCACAAAAAAGCGCCGCGCGGAAAACCGTGCGGCGCTTGGTGTGAGGATTACTGGATTTGAACCAGTGACCTCTTGCCTGTCAAGCAAGCGCTCTGAACCAACTGAGCTAAACCCTCGAAAGGATTGCAAAGGTACACATTTTTTTTAATTATACAAGTGGATTGTCCCGGATATTCTATATATTTGCCGATGATCTAAAAACATTGGATATGAACCTGCTATCTATACATTGGAACGTCGATCCCGTGATGCTGAATCTTGGCGCCCTCCAGGTCCGCTGGTACGGCTTGCTTTTTATTTCCGGATTCATTCTCGGCTGGTACTTGTTCCGCTGGTTCTGCCGCAAGGAATCCATATCCGAAACGATGCTCGACCCCCTGCTCTACACCCTGCTTATCTGCACCATAGTTGGAGCGCGTCTCGGGCACGTGCTGTTCTATCAACCCGATTATTACTTCGGATCCTGGGCCGGGTTCTGGGAGATATTCATGCCTTGGAAGGGCGGCCTCGCCAGCCACGGCGGAGCAGTGGCCCTGCTGCTCGGAATGTGGTGGTTCTCCGTGCGTTACGGCAAGAAATACAACTTCGACTTCCTGTGGATAATGGACCATCTCTGTATAGCTGTAGCCTTCGCAGGATGCTTCATCCGACTCGGCAACCTGATGAATTCCGAGATTTACGGAAATGTAACATCACTCCCTTGGGGTTTCATTTTCGAAAGAAACGGGGAAGTCGCGCCCAAGCATCCCACCCAGCTCTACGAAGCCCTGTCCTACCTCATCCTAGGCCTCTATCTGGTAGCACGTTACAGGAATAAGCTCGACCGCACTTTCAGGGGATTCTTCTTCGGGGCCTTCCTCGTAGGATGCTTCGGAATGCGCTTCATCATAGAATTCATCAAGGAGCCCCAGGTAGAGTTCGAGACCTCGATGACCCTCGACATGGGGCAGTGGCTCAGCATACCATTCGTGCTCGCCGGTATTGCCATTCTCATTTATTCCTACAGGAAACGCACTCCCGCTTCAGCAGCCAAGGCCTAGGCCTCGAGCCACTCCAGGAATGCATCCACGCGGGCCCGGCTGACTTCCAGCCCGGCGCCTTCTTCCTGCCCGGGAACCGGCAGGGAAATCTCCAGATTCAGTTTTCCATTGGGCTGACGGTCCGCGCTGACGACCGCCTTCTTGGCCACGATGGCGCTTCGCGACACGCGGAAGAACTGCGACGGATCCAAGGCTTCGGACACCTCGTCCAGCGAAGGATTCACCGCATAGCGCGCGCCGTCGAAGCATATCAGATATGAGCCCTTGTTCATGGATACGAAGCAGACTATGTCCACGGTCTGTACGGGGATGATCTTGTCCCCGACCCTCACCAGGAAGCGCTCCTTGTAGGATTCCTGGCCGGGCGCCGCCTTGAGCAGATGGTCCAGGCCTTCATCGTTGCCGGTGCGGCGGTAGTGCTCCACGGCTGTTTGCAGCTCGTTCACGTGATGCTTGAGCTGGGTATAGCGCAAGCGGGCCTTGTCCCCCTTCTCCCTTTCCTCTTCGAGGGCGGCGGAAACGCTGCGGCTGATGAACACCACGTCTGCGACGAATATCAGCAGGGCCAGGGAATTGCCCAGGATCTCATCCCTCGAACCCTCGCCGGAGGAGTAGAGGTCCAGCAGGACGCGGACGATATAGACTATGGCGATGGCGATGACCAGTATCGCGAGCTGTTTGTCCTGGACTATTGCATTGCTGTCTTTCCCCAGCGAACCGAGCCTGGAGCGTGCGGCGAACAGCAACCCCCAGCCTATGAATTCGGTGGTCAGCAGGGTGGCCAGCCCGGACTGGAGTATGGAACTCGTGGTGAATAGATTGAACACCCAGGCGAGGCCCACGCCGGCGAAATATCCCACGATGTTCACCAGCACTATCGCGGCGGCGGTGAACTCCAGGGTAAGGCGCTCGCGCAGGCAGATGAGCACGGAGAGCGTCATCGTGAGAAGGGTGAGCAGCAGGGTGTCGGACATCCCCACGGATTTGCATAAAACGGCCGTACCAAAATGCAGGAGGGCGAAAATATGTATCAGCGAGCTGGTTCTTAGTTTGGTCATAACAAGCGCAATATACGAAAAATTCGCGTTCCATTCATCCCTTCAAAGCAACGCTTCGTCCCAAAAAAACATCTATTCATCGGAAACGCCAAAAATATATAAAGAAAAACTCCTAGATTCGTCCGCTTAATAACACTGAACTAGCCGTTTCCGATGGTTAATAAAACAAATTTGAGTTTTTCACAGATGTGGAATCTGAGCTTCGGATTCTTCGGGGTGCAAATCGCTTATGCCCTGCAGAGTGCGAACATCAGCCGCATATTCGCGACGCTCGGTGCAGATCCGCACCAGCTAAGCTTCTTCTGGATACTTCCGCCGCTGATGGGCATGATAGTCCAGCCCTTCATCGGCAAATGGTCCGACCGCACTTGGTGCAGGCTCGGAAGGCGCAAGCCCTACCTCCTGGTAGGTGCCATAGTGGCGGTGCTGGTGATGCTCTTGCTTCCCAACGCCGGCAGTCTGAACCTCAGCACGGCCTACGTGTTCCTGGGGCTCAATTCAGCAATGTGGTTCGGGCTTTTCAGCCTGATATTCCTGGACACCAGCATCAACGTGGCGATGCAGCCCTTCAAGATGATGGTGGGAGATATAGTGAATGAGGAGCAGAAGGCCAAGGCCTACTCCATCCAGAGCTTCCTGTGCAACGCGGGCAGCCTGGTGGGATACCTGCTCCCCATCTTTTTTACTTGGATAGGGATAGCGAACGAGGCTCCCGAGGGGGTGATTCCTGATTCGGTCATAACCTCCTTCTATGTCGGCGCCGCCATCCTCATCGTCTGCGTGCTCTATACCTTTGTAAAGGTTAAGGAGATGCCTCCTTCAGAGACCCAGACAGCCAGTGGCGATAAAACCGGCCTCCTGCATCTGCTGGTCAAGGCCCCCCGCACTTTCTGGACCGTGGGTCTTGTGCAGTTCTTCTGCTGGGCCGCCTTCCTTTATATGTGGACCTACTCCAACGGCACCCTCGCGTTCAATTGCTGGGGAGCTGTCACCGACACCGCCTCCAAGGCATATCAGGACGCAGGCAACTGGGTGGGCGTGGCGTTCGCGGTCCAGGCCGCCGGTTCCATACTCTGGGCCACCATCCTTCCCAGGTTTCAAAACCTGAAGCTCGCATATGTCGTGAGCCTTTTGATCGGAGCCGTGGGATTCGTCAGCCTGTTCTTCATCCACGACAAGTTCCTGGCCTGCGGGGCATACTTCCTCATCGGCGCCGCGTGGGCGGCGATGCTGGCTCTGCCTTTCACCCTTCTTACCAACTCTCTCGAGGGCAATCCCCACATGGGCAGCTATCTCGGGCTCTTCAACTGCACCATCTGCCTGCCGCAGATTATTGCCGCGGCAACGGGCGGATTCGTGCTGAGGCTCCTCGGCGGCAACCAGGCTATGATGCTGGTGGCGGCCGGAGCATTTTTGGCAATAGGTGCTATCTTTGTGCAAATCATTGATATAAAACATATTGACTGATATGAAAAGAATTATCTCTCTTATCGCAATCACGATTCTCTCCCTGGTGGGCACGAAGCTCAATGCCCAGGGCTACCAGGTCAAGGGTGTCGTGGTGGATCCTCTCGGTCCCGTGTACGGAGCGACCGTTCTCGAGAAAGGAACCTCCACCGGTGTTTCCACCGGCCTGGACGGTGATTTCCAGTTTACGGCCTCCGGCCCCGATGCCATGGTGGAAGTAAGTTGCATCGGTTATACCACCCTTACTTTCAAGGCATCCGAGGTCCCCGCTATCATCAATCTTTCCGAGGATACGACCTTCCTCGAGGAAGTCGTGGTCATCGGTTATGGCTCCCAGAAGAAGAAGGAGGTCACCGGTAGCGTGGCTTCCATCAAGAGCGAAGATTTCAATGCCGGCGTAAAGACCAACCCTATGGGTCTCCTCCAGGGCAAGGTGGCCGGCCTGAACATCATCAAGACCACTTCCGATCCTACCCAGACCGGCTATAACATCCAGATCCGCGGTTTCTCCACCCTCGACAAGGGTGCGGGAACTTCGCCTCTCTATATCGTGGATGGTGTCCCGGTCAGCAACATCGACAATATCTCCAGCGACGAAATCGCTTCGATGGACGTGCTCAAGGACGGTTCTGCGGCCGCTATCTACGGAACCCGCGGTACCAACGGCGTCATCATCATCACCACCAAGCGCGGAGAGAACTTCGAAGATGTGGCCGATACCCACGTAGAGTATTCCGGATATGCTTCCCTCTCCGTCAAGAACGGGGATATGGGAATGGCCAGCCCCGCGGAGTATCGCAAGCTTGCGGAACTCAGCAACGGAATGGTGAAGCCTTCTCTTTACACCGCCCCCGACGGCAGCACCTACAACACCGACTGGCTCGGCGAGATTACCCGCGGTGCGGCAATGGCACACAATCACAACGTCGCCATCGTCGGCTCTTCCCGCAAGTTCAACTACCGTGCGTCCGTCAACTACAAGAACGCGGAGGGCATTGCCAGGAACACCAACCGCAACGAATTCATCGCCAAGCTCGCCGCCGGCCAGAAGGCTCTCGACGGATGGCTGGACCTGCAGTACGATCTCTCCTATATGCATTATCGCAATGATTACTTCTGCGGAGATTTCAAGTACGCAGCACTTCTCAACCCCACCTATCCCATCTACGACGCCACCACCGACAGCGGATATTATTTCCCTACCGAGACCGGTGCCGTCAATCCCGTGGAGAATATGAACCGCAAGGAATCCTACGGCGACGGCAACTATTTCCGCGGCAGCGTCAAAGCTACGCTTAACATCAAACCGGTGGAAGGCCTCAAGATCAATGCTTTCGGCGCAGTGGAAGAGGGCGACAACCGCAACTACTCCTACAATCACGGCGTAAACACCAATCTCTCCGATTCCGGCACCGCGGCCCGCGGCAACAACTTCAGCTACAGCCGCCTGCTCGAAATCACCGCCGACTATGTCCGCAATTTCAACGGTCACAGCCTGGCGCTCGTGGGAGGTTTCTCCTGGCAGAACTTCCTCTATGACGGTGCGGATATGTCCAACAAGGGATTCCCTACCGACGATGCCAAGTACTACCAGATCGGCAACGGCGACGCCACCAAGCAGTACCTGAACGTCAGTTCGTACAGGAACTCCAACACCCTGGCAGCTTTCTTCTTCCGTGCCAACTACAACTACAAGGACAAGTACCTGCTTTCAGCCTCGGTACGCCGCGAAGGTTCTTCCCGCTTCGGAGCCAACCATAAATGGGGATATTTCCCTGCCCTCAGCGCAGGATGGCGCGTCAGCGGAGAAGATTTCATGAAGAACGTCAGCTGGGTGAACGACCTCAAGCTTCGTGCAGGTTTCGGTGTCACCGGTAACAACCTGGCCAGCGACCTCCGTTCCATCGAGATGCTCTCCAACGGCGGTACCTTCTGGTACAACGGGCAGTATGTCTATACCTACGCAGTCGCCCAGAACGTCAATCCCGACCTCAAGTGGGAGAAGAAATACGAGTACAACCTCGGCGTGGACTACAGCCTGCTCGACAACCGTATCTACGGTAGCTTGGATGTCTATTACCGCCACACTGCCGACCTGCTCTGGGATTACGAGGTTCCTACTCCTCCCTATCAGTTCCACACCCTGCTCGCCAACGCAGGCCAGATGGACAGCTACGGAGCCGAGCTTTCGCTGAGCTATGTCGCCATCAAGAAGAGCGATTTCAGCTGGACCACCACTCCTACCATCTCCTTCAACCGCAACTACATCACCAAGCTCTCCGATCCCTCGAAGGGGTTCAACTATAAGGAAACCACTTCCGGTGGAGTCGGCGAGAACGGTATAATGAACACCAACACCCAGATCCTCATCGAAGGAGAGCCCGTAGGTGCTTTCTACGGCCTTGATTTCGCCGGATTCAAGTCCGACGGAACCTGGATGTTCAACACTCCCGAGGGAGGCGTGGTGTCCGGCGCCAATGCCACCGAAGGCCACCGCCAGGTCATCGGGAACGCCCAGCCTCTGCTTACTTTCGGATGGAACAATTCCCTGCGCTACAAGAACTGGGATGCCGCCGTCTTCTTCCGCGGAGTCTATGGCAACAAGATACTGAACCTTACCCGCTGGGCCTATGGTCCTCAGGATTCCCAGACCTTCAACGTATTTATGAAGGATATCGACGGTGCCAAGACCGTCCTCTCCGACAAGGCCCATTTCTCCAGCTACTATCTGGAGGATGGCTCCTATGTGAAACTCGACAACTTCACCATTGGATACACTTTCAATCTGAAGGACAACAAGTTCATCCGTTCGGCACGCATCTACGCTACCGGCCAGAACCTTCTCACCATCACCAAGTACAGTGGCCAGGATCCCGAGGTCAACACGACCGGAGTATGGGATGCCGGCATCGACTGGTGCTCCTTCTATCCCACCGTCGCGACTTTCCTCGTGGGTGTAAACATCAGTCTCAACTAAAATATGACGGATATGAAAAAGATAATATTTGCTTGCATAGTCACCATCCTTGCGCTGAGTTCCTGCGAGGGGATGCTCGACGAGGTCAACTATGGCAATCCGACCACCAAGGACATGATGTCCAAAGAAGAGAACGTCGCTCTGCTGGTAGGCCAGGCTTATGCAGACGTGAAATGGCTGCACGACCACTGGGGATACTGGGGAGTGGTGACCCTCACCGCCGACGAGGGCATCTGCCCCATACGTATGCCCGACAAGGACTGGGCCGACGGCAACTACTGGCGTAACCTCAATACCCATAACTGGGACGTGATGGGACAGGCATTCCGCAATATCTGGAATACCACCATCTCCGGCGCCGTCCTCTGCAACAAGCTCATCTCTACCCTCCAGAACAATAAGGAATCTATGTCGGATGCAGTCTTTGCACAGTACGTAGGGGAACTCGAGGTAATGCGCAGCTACTACTACTATATGCTGTTCGACTGCTTCGGACGCATCCCTTATCAGGAGGAATTCGAAGCCACCACCGAGCCCCTGATGGCCCCCGAAAAGGTCTGGAGCCGCCTGGTGGACTGCCTCGAGAAGAATGCTCCCAACCTGCCCGTTGTCAACGACGCCAACCGTGCGCTGAACTACGGCCGCGCCACCCAGGGCTTCGCCTATGCCCTGCTCGCCCGCCTCTATCTGAATGCAGAATCGTTCGGTTGCACTCCTTCCAACATCGATGTCAATAACAAGTTTACCAGCACCATCAGCACTGCGGCAGATTTCTACACCAACGCCGTGCGCTGCTGCGACGCCGTCATCAATGCCAAGTCATACTCCATCGAAGAGAACTTCTTCACCAACTTCAAGATCAACAACGAAGGCAGCAAGGAGAACATCTTCGTGATAGTCGAGAACGGAAACGCCAAGTTCGACGCCCGCAGCAACGGCAGTATGTCCAACAAGCTCCGTCTCACCATCCTTACCCTGAACTACAATCATCAGCAGACCTACAATATGATCGAGAAGCCTTGGAACGGTTTCTGCGCCCGTCCCAGCTTCATCGAGCGTTACAATAAGGAGGATGTCCGCGGCGCCGGCACCGATGCCGAACGCGCCCTCGGAACCAATGCCACCCATCAGTGGGGCTGGTTCGTAGGGCCCATCTACGCTGCCGACGGCAAGACCCTCCTCAAGGATAAGGACGAGGCCAAGTCCGACGCCATCATTGTTCCTACCGTGAGCTCTCTCACCGAAGCGACCGACCTTGAAGGTGCCCGTATGTTCAAGTACGAGGTCGACAGGGAAGGCAAGTATGATTACTGCGAAAACGACTTCGTGCTCTTCCGTTATGCAGATGTCCTCTGGATGAAAGAAGAAGCCATACTGCGTGGCGGCAGCGGCACCAGCAGTGCCAACAGCGCCGATTTCAAGCGCCTCCGCGAACGCTGCTTCGGCTATAATGCCGGCGACAAGGAAGCTGCCTACATCGCCGCTTATCCCAAGCTGGCTCCCGGAGCCCTGGATCTGAACGCGATCCTGGACGAGCGCGGCCGTGAATTCGCGTGGGAGAATATGCGCCGCCGCGACCTTATCCGCTTCGGCAAGTTCAACGATTCCGATTATGTGGAATTCGTGTCAAGGAAGGAGGATTACCGTAAGTGGTTCCCCATACCTTACTCAGTCCTGGAATCTTCGCTCCGCGACGAGAACGACAATCCTATCTGGACTCAGAACCCTGGATACTAAACCAGACATAATATAACTAATAACAATTATCGATTAAAAACGTTTTTTATGAAAAAGTTTATGATTTTGAGTGCTGCAGCACTCGTAGCCGTATGCTTCGCATCTTGCGACAAGAACGGAAACACCACCAACCTTGACGAGGCTGTCGAGGACGGTTTCTACGTGGCCGGTGAAGCTACCGGTGTCAACGAACTCAAGCCTGCTTATATGATGACCGCAGGTATCAACGAAGCTGCCGATCAGACCAAGCGCTCCGGTATGTACGAGAAATACATCGTGCTCCAGGGCGGCAAGGACTTCGATCTCAAGCTTTATGAGGCCGGAAAGAAGACCCGCTACAGCGCAACTCTCGCAGAATTCACTCCCGAAGAGGGAAGCACCATCTACGGCGAGGATCCCCAGATGGCCATTATGAAGGGCGAACTCAAGACCGGTGACACCGCTCCTGCAATGAAGGTTGCCGCTACCGGACTCTATCACATCGTGCTCGACCTCAACAAGGCCGGCGACCTTGCAAACGCACAGATCATCGTCGCTCCCGTGGAGTGGGGTGTCCGTGGTGCAATGAACGGCTGGGGCTTCACCAAGATGCAGGCTACCGAGTTCTCCAACGAAGGTATCACCTACACCATCAAGGATGCCGAGATGAGCAAGAACGGTGAGTTCAAGTTCGCTTACGGCGGTGCCTGGAAGATCACCCTCGACGATGCCGGAAAGGTACGTGCCAACACCAACCTCGGTAATGTCCAGGAAGGCGTGGCAGAAGATGCCCTCGCCGCCGGCGGAAAGAACATCAAGGTCGAAAAGGCTGGTCTGTACGACATCACCCTTACTTTCAAACTCACTGCAGGTGAGCTCGGAGCTTCCTACAAGTCCACTATCAAACTCACCCAGGAATCCACTCTTCCCGAGGAAATGTATATGATCGGTGAAGGTATCCAGGGATGGAATCTTGCAGCAGGCGGCGACGCTGTCGCAATGCACCCGTTCCACAGCCAGCCCGGTCAGTTCTGGGCAATCCGCTACATCGAGGCAGGCAAGGGCTTCAAGTTCAGCCCTATCAACACCGATTGGGGCAAGGACTTCACCGACCTTGGCAATGCTACCGGCTTCACCGTGTCCGATGGCAACTGCTTCGTCGCTGAAAGCGGCCTCTACACCCTCCAGGTCGACTACGCCGGCAGCAAGGTTATCGTAGAGCCCGCTGTCATCGTCGGTATGGCAGAGCCTTTCGGCAATGCAAACTGGAACAAGGATCTCGAGAGCGCACGCTTCACCATCAATGGCAAGCTCGCAAGCTACACCACCGTCGCAGCCGGTCAGCAGATCCGCACCTGCGTCGTCTGCACCCTCAGCGGAGACTGGTGGCACGCAGAGTTCATCCCCAAGGATGGTAAGATCGTTTACCGCGAGGCTGGCGGCGACCCTGAAATGGTAGCCATCGAAGCAGGTAAGAAGATTACCTACGACTTCAACGCCGGCACCGGTGTGGTCGAGTAATATCTCCTGAGATTTATTTTGCCTGCAAGCCCCTGATACGGACTTGCAGGTACGGATTTTAAAATAGGTAGCAAAATGAAAAGGTTCATATATGCACTGATGCTTGCCGCGGTCCTGTTCCCTTCTTGCGGCAAGAACAATACTGAGCCCTCCGGGGACAAGTGGGAGCTTCCCTCCTATTCGGCCGGCGAGAAGCAGGGGAATATAAGCTACCAATTGCTTATCTACAGCTTTGCCGACAGCGATGGCGACGGCATCGGGGATTTCAACGGCATCAAGTCCAAGCTGGATTATCTTGATGCCCTCGGAGTATCAGCCATCTGGCTTTCTCCCGCGCATCCTGCGGATTCCTACCACGGATACGACGTCCGGGATTACTCCGCCATCAACCCCAAATACGGCAGCGAGGCCGATTTCAAGGCCCTGATAGATGCGGCCCACGCAAAGGACATAAAGATCTATATGGACTATGTCCTGAACCATACCGGCAAGGGAAATGTCTGGTTCGCCGAAGCTAAGAAAGGCAGCCTGCACAAGGAATTCGGCTGGTTCCACATTTCCGCGAACCCATCTGCCGACATTGCCGCCGGCAAGTTCCCTATGATCCCTTCCTACCAGGCAGGGGAGTGGCACGATGTGAGCGTGGGTGAGATAGGCTACGAAGGCCGCCTGCATTTCAAGGTGGATTTCTCCGGCAGCACCAAGACGCTCACGGTAACTCCCGCCAGCTCCGAGGCACAGGCTCCGAATACCGATGCTTCCGTCAATATGTTCCTGTGGGTAGGCGAGCCCGGAAAGGCCGTCCGTATGTACAGGACAGGGACGGATATCTACGAGATAACCCTCGATTTCAGCTCGCCCTGGGGAGTGCTGGTGCGCACATCCGACAGCAGCTGGGACAACGGTACCAAGTGGGGCGCACCCAAGGGAGCGAACGTGCTTAGCCTGGGGACTCCGCTTGCCCTCAGCAGCTCCGATGCCCAGGACATACTCTTCGGCACCCCCGTCCAGATGAAATTCCAGGGCGCATTCGGAAGCTGGATGCCCGACCTCAACTACGGCCCCGTTTCCACCGCTGCCTCATCCGAGCCCTTCGAGGCCCTGGCGCAGACAGCCGACAAGTGGATAGGGATGGGCGTGGACGGCTTCCGCCTGGATGCGGTCAAGCATATCTATTCCAACGAGCGGGGGAGCGAGAATCCTGCCTTCCTCAAGCTCTGGTACGACCGCTGCAACGAGACTTTCCGCAAGTCCCATTCCAGCGACATATATATGGTCGGAGAAGTATGGATGGACGCCAATTCCGTGTCTCCCTACTACAAAGGCCTGCCCGCGAACTTCGAGTTCGATTTCTGGGAGAGGCTGAAGTGGGTGCTCAACCAGCGCACCGGCTGCTACTTCGCAAAGGACCTGATGTCCTACCGCAGCAAATATGCGGCCGTCCGCCCGGATGCCATCCCCGCTACCAAGCTCACCAACCACGACGAGACCCGCGCCGCTACCATACTCGGCAGGGATATCGACAAGCTAAAGCAGGCGGCGGCGTTCCTTATGACTGCCGAAGGCCAGCCCTACATCTATCAGGGAGAGGAGCTCGGATACTGGGGGAAGGACGGTGACGATGGCGGCAGGGACGAACTCGTGCGCACTCCCATAGTCTGGGACAAGGCATCCAGGGCCGCCACTGGCGACCTGAGCGGCAATGTGGACAACACCCTGGTGACCGACGGCATTTCCGTGGAAAAGCAGAAGGCCAGCGCGTCCTCCTTGCTCAGGACCTACTTCGAATGGACCAAGGCCCGCAACAGCTGCCCTGCACTTGCAGGCGGAAAGATGTCTGCCCACGCCAAGTATAACGACTCGAACACTTTGGCAGGATCGGTCGCGGCGTGGTATATGACCGCCACCGACGGTTCCAAGGCCCTGGTCCTGCACAATGTGGGATCGTCCGAGGTCAGCCTGGATCTCCCCGACGACAAGCTCGACAAGAAGCTGGTCACCCTCGGAAGCGTTTCCGTGAGCGGAAGCAGCGTCAAGCTCGGGGCATCCTCCTCGGTAGTTTTCGTGCAATAAATGATACAGTATATGAGGAAGAAACTATTGCTCGCCGTGCTTACGGCAGCCGCGCTGAGCGCTTGCTGCAGCGCCCCTGAGAAGAACGTCCACGCAGATTGGACGTACGACAGCGTAGTGTATGAAGTTAACGTCCGCCAGTTCAGCCCCGAGGGCACGTTCAAGGGCGTCGAGGCCCAGCTGCCCCGCCTGAAGGACCTGGGAGTGGACATACTCTGGCTGATGCCTGTCAACAAGATCGGAGTCGAGGGCCGCAAGGGCACTCTCGGCAGTTACTATGCCATATCCGACTACAAGGCCGTGAACGAGGAATTCGGCACTATGCAGGATTTCGAGGACCTGCTCGCCGCTGCGCACGGTTTGGGATTCCGCGTGATTATGGACTGGGTGGCCAACCAGACCGCTCCCGACCATATCTGGATGGAAGAGAAGCCCGCAGAGTTCTACGAGCGTGATTCCCTTGGCAACGCCATCTGGGAATACGACTGGACCGATACCCGCAGCCTCAACTACGATAACAAAGAAGTCTGGTATGCCCAGGAAGATGCAATGCGCTTCTGGCTTGCCAAGGGAGTGGACGGATTCCGCTGCGATGCCGCAGGTGAGATGCCCTCCGAGACCTGGGAGTACCTGGTGCCCGCCCTGCGCCGCGATTATCCCGACATCTACCTCCTCGCCGAGGCCGAGAAGAAGGAATTCATGGCCGAGGGTATGTTCGATGCCACCTATGCCTGGGAATTGCACCATATCGAGAACGGCATAGGCCGTGGCCCTGCCAATAAGGACGCCGAGAAGACTGCGGAAGACCTGCGCAGCTATGTGGAGAAGGATATGTCCGGAACCCCCGCATCCGCTTTCCGCCTGGCCTTCACTTCCAATCACGACGAAAACTCCTGGGCCGGCACCGAGTTCGAACGTATGGGGGCCGCCGCCGAGGCGCTGGAAGTGCTGAACTTCACCCTGCCCAAGACCCAGCCCCTGATCTATACCGGTCAGGAAATAGGCCTCTCCCGCAGGCTGGAATTCTTCGAGAAGGATCCCATCACCGACTGGAGCGAGAATGAGCACACCGGATTCTTCAAGTATCTTACCGCCCTCAAGCATAACAATCCCGCCCTTGCCTCCGGCGAGCGCGGAGGGAAGTTCAGATGGATAAAGACTCCCGATCCCGACGTGGTCGCGTTCAGCCGCCGTCTGAAACGCAATATGGTGGTGGTGTATGTCAATCTTTCGCCCGAACCCTCGAAGAGGATAATGGCCCTAGGATCCCCCGACAACCCAGACGGAATACTGCCCGGATGGGGGTGGAAAGTGATAGCCCGATAAGATGGGCCTACAATAGTGACAATGGCGCGATATTTGTTCAGTATCGCGCCGTCGTAATTTATTAGTTAGAGATGGTATTATTAATGTTAGTCGCCGCGGCTGCATCCGTCCCTCAGGAACAGGAAGTCCCGGCGGTCATAAGTCTGGAACAGGCACTGGAGATAGCCCTGGCCGAAAGCCCCACGGTAAAAATCGCCGATATGGAAGTGGAAAGGGCCGAGTTCGCCCGCAAAGGCAGTTATGCTTCCCTGTTCCCTCAGATAAGCGCCTCAGCTTCTTACCAGCGCACCATAAAGAAACAGGTTATGTATATGGGCGGAGGAGATGACGAAGAAGATGGCGGCGGAATGTCAGGAATGATGGCGGGGATTCTCGATCCCATAGTCTATCATCTTCAGAAACTCTATGCCGGTACCGGCATCCCCTATGTGGAATACGTGCCTCCCACCACAACCGAGTCCGCCGGCGACGGTGGAATCGAGGTAGGCCGTTGGAATACCTTCAACGGAGGAATCTCCGCTTCTATGCCCTTGATCAACGCCCAGCTCTGGAAGAGCCTTGCTATTTCCGGTGCCAGCGTGGACCTCGCGGTGGAGAAGGCCCGTTCTTCCCGTCTCGAGATGGTGAACCAGGTGAAGCAGGCCTATTTCGCAGCCCTGCTTGCCAAGGAGGCCCACAAGGTGTACGAAAGCGTGTACCGCAACGCGGTGCAGAACCTCGAGCTTACCAATAAGAAGTACAATGCATCCAAGGCATCCGAACTCGACCTCGCCAGGGCCAAGACCACGGTGGCGAACGCCATCCCCGACGTGTTCAATTCCGAGAATGCCATCTTCCTGTCGCTTTGGCAGCTGAAGGCCGTGATGGGCATAGACCTCGATACCGAGATCGATGTCAAGGACTCCCTGCTCGTCTATGCCGGCGATATGCAGTCCGTGGCGGTGGGAGAGGATTACAGCCTCGAGGGCAACTCCTCCCTGCGCCAGCTCGCGATCCAGGCCGACCAGCTCGCCAACACCGTGAAGATGCAGCGCTACGGGTATCTTCCCACCCTTTCGCTGGCCTTCTCGTACAGTATGAACGCGATGACCAACGACTTCAAGTTCGAGCAGTACAAGTGGACTCCTTATTCCTTCGTGGGTCTCAGCCTCAACATTCCCATCTTCACCGGCGGCCAGAGGCACAACGAAATACGCCAGACCCGCGTGCAGGCTGCGGAGCTCTCGCTGCAGAGGGAGAATGTCGAGAGGCAGCTGCGCATCTCCATACGCCAGAACCTGAGCACGATGGAGACCGCGGTCAAGAGCCACGAATCCGCACTGGATGCCCTCGAGTCGGCCCAGAAGGCCTTCGATATCGCTGCCAAGTCCTACGAAGTGGGCCGCAGCACCCTTACCGACCTCGATGCCTCGCGTCTCGCCCTTACCCAGGCCCAGCTCGCCGCCAGCCAGGCGGTCTATAGCTACCTGGTGGCCAAGGCAGCGCTCGAAAGCACGGTAGGAGCAGATTTCACAGCAGAAAATACTACAAAATGAAGAAGATTTGCATCATAGCGCTTGCGGCACTCGCGCTCGCAGGCTGCGCCCAGAAAAAGAACAACCAGGAGGCTGCCGATAAAGCTGCGCAGCCCGTCAGGCAGGCCGTGAAGGTGCTGCCGGCCGCCCTTCAGAACGTACGTCAGGATGGCAGCTATTCTGCCACCATCCAGGCCAACGCTATCAACAACATCGCTCCCCAGAGCGGCGGCCGCATCCAGAAGATAAATGTCGAGGTAGGGGATTTCGTGTCCGCAGGCCAGGTACTGGCAGAGATGGACCGTGTCCAGCTCGATCAGGCCCAGCTGCGTCTTGTCAACGCCGAGACCGAGCTCGGGCGCCTCAAGCAGCTCTATGAGCAGGGCGGTCTCGCCCAGAGCGACTACGAAGCCGCCGAGCTCAACTACAAGGTCAGCAAGAGCAGCTACGACAACCTGCTCGAGAACACCATACTCCGTTCGCCTATCAACGGCGTCGTCACTGCCCGCAACTACGATCGCGGTGACATGTACGGAATGGCCAGTCCCATCTTCACCGTCCAGCAGATAGTTCCCGTGAAGATACTCGTGGGTATCTCCGAGGCCGATTACACCAAGGTCCGCAAGGGCGACAGGATCACCCTCAGCGTGGATGCCCTTCCCGGCAAGACCTTCAGCGGCAGCGTGCGCCGCATCTATCCTACCGTAGATCCTATGACGCACACCGTGAACATCGAGGTCCAGGTTCCCAACCAGAACCGCGAACTCCGTCCCGGTATGTATGCCAAGGTCAACGTCAGCTTCGGCTCCAGCCGCAACATAGTGGTGCCCGATGCCGCCGTGGTGCGTCTGCAGGGCTCCGGCCAGCGCAATGTTTTCGTGGTCGAGAACGGTGTCGCGGTGCAGAAGGCGGTCAGCCTCGGAAGGCACTTCGACGGTCAGTACGAGATTCTTTCTGGCATCGAGGTGGGCGAGATGGTCGTCGTCAAAGGCGGCAGCTCCCTGAGTAACGGTGCAAATGTGGAGGTCATAGAATGAGCGTAATCAAATCCGCAGTAAAGAACCCGGTGACGACGGCCCTGATCTTCGTCGCCTTCGTGGTATTCGGTCTGTATTCGCTGGTCAACACCTCCATCGCCCTTTTCCCGGAGTTCGACTCCAATACCATTATGGTGATGAGCTCGTACCAGGGCGCGAATGCATCCGATATCGAGACCAACCTCACGAAGCTGCTCGAGAATAGCTTGAACAGCGTCGAGGACCTTAAGAAACTCAGTTCCCAGAGCAAGGAGAACGTATCGCTGCTGATGCTCGAGTTCGAATACGGAACCGACATCGAGGCCGCTACCAACAATGTCCGCGACAAGCTGGACATGGTGAGTTCCGCCCTGCCGGACGGGGCCACCACTCCTGTCATCTTCAAGTTCAGCACCGAGGACATGCCTATCATGATGTTCTCCGCTTCGGCAGTCGAGTCGGTTTCCGGCCTGGACAAGATACTTGACGAGCAGCTGGCCACTCCTCTGGCCCGCGTGAAGGGCGTCGGTACGGTCAGCGTCGGCGGTGCTCCTACCCGCGAGATCCAGATTTACTGCGATCCCGGCAAGCTCGAGGCCTATCACCTCAGCATCGCGGGCATATCCCAGATCATCGCGGCGGAAAACCGCAACCTCCCTTCCGGCAACATAGACATAGGCTCCAACACCTACACCCTGCGCGTGCAGAAGGAGTTTACCGATCCTTCCGAACTGCTGGACGTGGTAGTGGGTTACAACGGCAGCCAGACCATCCTGTTGAGGGATGTCGCAACCCTGCACGACGGCAGCCAGGAGCGTGAGCAGGAATCCTACACTGACGGACAGCGCGCCGCGGCCATCATCATCCAGAAACAGGCCGGCGCCAACACCGTCAATGTCAGCCGCGGTGTCCACAAGCAGCTCGAGCAGGTCAAGAAGAACCTGCCCTCCGACATACAGATTAAAGAGATTTTCGACTCTTCCGAGGAGATAGTGAATACCATCCACTCCCTCATCGAGACCATTCTGATCACCTTCGCGGTGGTTATGCTGGTGGTGTTCATCTTCCTCGCAAGGTGGAAGACTACCTTCATCATCGTGCTGTCCATCCCTATAGCCCTGCTGGCTTCGCTGGTCTATCTCTTCGCCACGGGCAATACCCTGAACATAGTTTCCATGGCCTCGCTGTCGCTAGCCATAGGTATGGTGGTGGACGATGCCATTGTGGTGCTGGAAAATGTGACATCGCATCTGGAAAGGGGAGAGAAGGCCACCGAGGCTGCCATACACGGCACCTCCGAGGTGGGTATCTCCGTCATCGCCTCCACCCTCACGATGCTCTGCGTGTTCCTGCCCCTCACCTTCATCAAGGGAATGACCGGTATGATGTTCCAGCAGCTCGGCTGGATAGTTACCATCATCATGGTAGTTTCCACCACCGCCGCCCTTACCCTGGTGCCTATGCTCTGCGCATTGTTCCTCGGTGGCAAAAGGCGTGTCAACAAGCTTGACGGCGTGCTCAACGGCATCTCCGCCGCATATTCCAGGCTCATCGGCTGGGCTACCACCCACCGCAAGACCGTCATCTTCGGCGCCTTCGGCATCCTGGTGGGCGTGATAGTGTTCCTGGGCCCCCATATCAAGTCCGAATTCTTCCCCAAGGGGGATTCCGACCGTCTGCAGGTCAGCGTGACCTTGCCTATGGGCACAGCCCAGAGCATCACCGCCGAGCTTGCGCGCAACATATACGATGAGTTCGTGAAAGACATCCCCGAAATGTCGGTCTGCAATATGACCTACGGCCAGGCGGATTCCGACGACCTCTTCGGCTCTATGCGCAGCAACGGTACCCATATACTCACCTACAACCTGCACATAGGCTCCAAGACCACGAGGAAGCGCTCCTCCGGCGACATCGCCGACCAGGTGCGCTCCATACTCCGCCACTATCCCGAAATCCGCAAGGCTACGGTGGTCGAGGGCGGTGGAATGATGGGCGGTGCCCCCAGCGTCGCCATCGAAATCTACGGCTATGATTTCCAGGAGACGGATGCTGCCGCGAAGGAGATACAGTCCAAACTTCTCCAGCATCCCGAGTTCGCGCAGGTGATCCTCAGCCGCGACGAATATACCCCTGAGTACCAGGTTGACTTCGACCGCGAGAAGCTGGCCCTGAACGGCCTGAACACTACCACCGCCGGCTCCGCATTCAGCGCGGCGATGAGCGGCAGCGTGGCATCCTTCTACCGTGAGGACGGCGACGAATACTACATCCGCGTCCGCTACGCTCCCGAGTTCCGTACGAGCGTCGAGGATATGGAGAATATCATAGTCTACACCCCTACGGGCAAGGGCATACGCCTCAAGGAGCTGGGCCGCGTCATCGAGACCGAGGTTCCTCCTACCATCGAGAGGCGCAACCGCCAGCGCTACATCACCGTGACCGCCCTGGTGGCCAACAAGGTGGCCCTCTCCGATGCCGTCAAGGTTACCGACGAGGTGCTTGCCGACACTCCTCTGCCTTCCAACCTCTACAGCGTCATCTCCGGCGACTACGAGGACCAGCAGAAGATGTTCTCCGATATGGGCTTGCTGATGTTGCTGATGATAATGCTCGTCTATATAGTGATGGCGGCGCAGTTCGAAAGCTTCATGAGCCCCTTCGTGATCATGTTCAGCCTTCCTTTCGCGGCAGTCGGCGTCATACTCGGCCTCTGGATCACCAATACCGCCCTCAGCGTGATGGGTATGGTGGGTATCATCATCCTCATCGGTATAGTGGTGAAGAACGGTATCGTGCTCATCGACTACACCATACTTTGCCGCGAGCGCGGAATGAGCGTGCTGGAAGCATCCGTGACCGCCGCCCGCAGCCGTCTGCGTCCTATACTTATGACCACCCTCACCACCGTTCTCGGTATGCTCCCCATGGCCTTGGGCCGCGGAGAGGGTTCCGAAATGTGGAACGGCCTGGGTATGGTCGTCTGCTGGGGACTTTCAATTTCCACGCTGGTCACCCTGGTGCTGATCCCTACGGTGTACTGCGTATTTGCAACGCGTCACGAGCGTCGCGCATCTAAGAAATACGAGATTATATGATGAAAGCACTCTTCATAGTTTACAATCAGGCATACGGCGACGAGATAGTAGCCGTGCTTGAGTCTCTGGGACAGAGGGGCTTCACCCGTTTCGACGGCGTGGGCGGCCGCGGTTCCGTGGACGGAATTCCCCATCTGGACAATCACGCCTGGCCCGAATACAACGACGCGCTCATCGTCCAGATAGAGGAGGAAAAGCTCGCTCCGGTCCTTGAAAAACTGCGTCAGATGGATGCCGAAACGCCCGATCTGGGCATACGTGCATTCTCCTGGAATATAGAAAGTATTCTGTAATTTTTTTATATCTTTGCGAATATGAACGTAATAGATCAGAATAATTTCGAAGAGATAATCAATTCGAAACCCGTTGCCCTCGTGGACCTTTGGGCTTCCTGGTGCGGCCCCTGCCGCATGCTTTCTCCTACGGTCGACGACATAGCCGAGCAGTACGAAGGCCGAGTCGCCGTAGCAAAGTGCAATGTGGACGACAATGACGAGCTCGCCGCAAACTTCGGTGTCCGCAGCATCCCCACCTTGCTCTTCTTCAAGAATGGTGAACTTGCCGACAAGACCGTCGGCCTGGTCTCCAAGCAGGAAATAGAGAATATTCTAAATAATTTACTCTAATATGAAAAAATTACTTATCGCTGCGATTGCAATCTTTTTTGCCGTCAATGCCAACGCTCAGTTCGGTGTGGTAGCTGGCGTTACTTCTACAGAGACTAACTACAAGGATGCCATAGCCAAGGCCAATGACATCAACCAGTTCCATGTCGGTCTTACCGTCAAGGTGCCTCTTCCCCTGGGTTTTGCCGTGCAGCCCGGTATCATCTATAATATGAAGGGTTCTTCCATCGAGTCCATCGGTACCGACGAGACCAAAGTCTTCTCCGTCGATGCCAAGACCGGTTTCCTCGAGGTTCCCGTGCAGGTCCAGTGGGGTATCAACTTCGCCGGCGTAGTGCGTCCTTATGCCTTCGTGGAGCCTTATGTGGGCTACGCAATCACCAACGAAGAGAGCTTCAAGGTCTCCGATTTCACCGGTGACAAGAGAAAGGACAATTGGGACAACGTAAAGAGCCGTCTCGAATATGGCTTCGGCCTCGGTGTCGGTGTCGAGCTCATCAAGCACCTCCAGGTTTCCGTGCGTTACTTCTGGGATATGGGCGAGCTCTACGACAACAACGGCTCCGCTGCCTGGGACAAGATCAACGACACTATCAACGCCGGTGCCAAGACCGCTGAAGAGCAGAAGTGCTCCGGTGTGATGGCATCCATAGCAATTCTGTTCTAGGGGATATCTATGTCGGAAAAGAAGGCGGTGTTCTTTTGCTCCGCCAGCAACAATATAGATCCGAAATACAATCAGGCCGCGCGGGAAACTGTCCGTGCGGCTTGTTTGGCTGGATATAGCATCGTGTCCGGCGGTTCTTTCCGCGGAACGATGGGCGCGGTATGCGATGCCGCCAAGGAATGCGGCGCCCCCAATTACGGGGTTCTGCCTTCTTTTATGGAAGGGCTTGAGTATGAGGGATTGACGGAGCTCAGGTGGGCTCCGACCATGAGCATACGCAAGGAGATGATGCGCGAGGGCGTATCCCTCGCCGTCGCGCTCCCCGGCGGGATAGGCACTATGGACGAGCTTTTCGAGACCGTGGTGCTCGCCAAGCTGGGCCAGTTCCGCGGCCGCATAGGCGTTCTGGACTTCGAGGGTTTCTACGAGCCCCTGAAGGCCCTTTTGAAACATTTCGTAGATACGGGAATGATGACTCAGGAGGATGCCGACCTGGTGCACTTCGCGTCCACTCCCGAGGAACTTGCCAAGATTTTCTGATGGACAGGGACAGTATCATAGCCGGCCTCGGCCAGGATTGGGAGAAGATGAAGGAACAGCTGCACAGCGCCTTGTCTTCGGATGTCAGCTTGCTCGACGACCTTAACGCCGACCTTCTTTCCAATACCGGAAAGATGCTGCGCCCCCTGCTCACCCTCTATGTGGCCCGTATGTGCAACGGAGGCATACTCCGCGATGAGAGCATACGCAACGCCGCGGCAGTGGAGATACTCCACAACGCCACCCTCCTCCACGACGACGTGGCCGACGAGGCTATGCTGCGCCGCGGAGCCCCCACCGTGATGTCCAAGCTGGGGCCCGTGCCCGCCGTGCTGGTGGGAGACTTCTGGCTTGCCAGCGCCGTGGCCCTGCTGTCGGATTCTTCCGATTTGAAATGGACCATAGCGGAGTTCGCCCGCACCCTTACCGACCTTGCGGAAGGTGAGATGCTGCAGCAGCAGAAGGCCTTCCTGTCGGATACCACCATCGAGGACTATCTGCGCATAATCTATTGCAAGACCGGCAGTCTTTTCGTGACTGCCTGCGAAACCGGCGCCCAGTCGGTCGGCGCATCCCGGGAGTATCTCCAGGCCGCCGGCAGATATGGCCGCGCGCTCGGAATCGCCTTCCAGATCCGGGACGACATCCTGGATTACGCCGGCGGGGAGACCACCGGCAAACCGGTCGGAATCGACCTCAAGGAACAGAAAATCACCCTGCCGCTTCTCGGCGCGCTCAGCAAGGCCAAGGACGAGAAGGGCATAAGGGAAAAGATACACGACATACGGCTGCACCCGGACAACTGCGAACTCATACGTTCGTTCGTGCTGGAGAACGGGGGAGTGGAGTATGCCGAAGAAAAACAGATGGGCTATGTGGAAGAGGCCATCCAGGCGCTGTCGGTATTCCCCGACTGCCGCGAGAAGGAGGTACTCGAGTTCATCGCCCGTCACAATGCAGTCAGGACTAAATGAGCGACCTAAGACAGACTCTCTTCGCGATGGTGGACGGGAACCGTGTCCCCCACGCCATCCTCCTCCACGAGGATGACGGTGGCGGAGCCGTGGCCCTTGCGATGGAGTTTCTCTCTTATCTCTACGGAGGGAATCCCAGGGTCGCCAAGATGATACATCCGGACATACACTACATCTTCCCGCTGATACTTTCTTCGGGAGATACGGTCTCGGAGCAGTACGCGGTGCAGTGGCGCAGCCTGGTGTCGGAGAATCCCTCCTTCACCGAAGGGGAGCTCTACGACGCCCTTGGTTTCGAGGGGAAGAACACCGTAATCTCCGTAAAGGAGGCCAACGCCCTGCTGAGGGTGCTGAGCCGCTATTCGCTCGAAGGAGGCTACACCGCTATAGTCATCTATCTTCCCGAGAAGATGAATCCTACGGCGGCCAACAAGCTGCTGAAGATACTGGAGGAACCTCCCCAGCAGACCATCTTCGTGATGGTCACCCACGCCCCCGAAAGGCTGCTGCCGACCATACTTTCGCGCTGCCAGCTGTTCCGGATGGAGTCGTCGGAGGGCACTTCCGACGTGGTGCTGCGATTCGACGACGGCGGAGCTTTCGCCTCGCTGATGGATGCCATCATTGCCAGGGACCTCGCCTCCGCGCTCGAAGTCGGGGAGCAGCTCGCCGCCCTGCCTTCGCGCGACTCAATGCGCTCCTTCTGCCGCTTCGCTGCGGAAAAGGTGCGCCGCATCTTCCTGGTGCAGCAGGGCCTGACCCAGCTTGCCGGGGATGATCCCGAGGTGGCCGCCTGGGCCGCCAGATGCAAGAAGACCTTTCCCCGCAAGGCCCTCGAAGCCTTGGACAAGGCCTCCTTGCTCATTGGAAGGAATGTGAACCAGAAGATCCTTTTCACCGACTTGGTGGACAGGCTCTACGTAAATATATGACCCTATGGATAACGAATCAATAAGGATGGACTGCAACCGCGGCTGCGTGTGTGTCACCGACACCACTTCGGGCGAGGAGCATTTCACATACCGCGAGGGCTGCTGCAAGCTCCGCGACCATAACTATCTGGCCGGCATCCCCGACCAGAGCTTCAAGGATATATTCGAAGTTCGTTTCAAGAATACCCGCAAGGGCTTCTACCGCAATGCTTCCGGCCAGAACGTGAAGCTGGGCGATATGGTGATAGTCGAAGCCACTACCGGATGCGACCTGGGCATTGTAACGCTGGAAGGCCCGCTGGTGGGGCGCCAGCTCAAGTGCAAGGGGGTGGATCCCACTGCCACTGAGTTCAAGAGAATCTACCGCAAGGCCAAGCAGAACGATATCGAGAAATGGCAGGAAGCCATTGCCCGCGAGCAGGAAACCATGATCCAGGCCCGCCGCATCGCTGCCGAGATGGGTCTCGAGATGAAGATAGGCGACGTGGAGCTCCAGGGCGACGGCAGCAAGGCC
>JAEEGK010001621.1_pt1 | contig 56433 bp, 50 predicted proteins | sample 8958771 | NCBI WGS metagenome assembly JAEEGK01 (sample SAMN16246547, study PRJNA631951) | gut metagenome | biome: gut microbiome; feature: rumen; material: SC-attached | host: Bos | place: Iran: Karaj | collected 2018-10 | reverse complement strand
ATAGCCACAACGTCCCTTCGTCTTCAAGAAAGGGATCATAGCCGCGCTCACTATCAAAAATGGATTGAGCAAAAGGTGTAGGATTATCATTTATCACTAGTGTTCAATTAAAATTTTCAAAGAGTTGAGGTTCGACCATTTGACATACAGGCTTTGGTTGCGCAGGATCGAGGAGGTCCCGGAGGGGCTCCTTGCTGAGCAGCGATGCACCGATGATCCGCAGCACATCGAAGGTGCTTCGGTTCAGCCGGAGGTCGTGCTCGATGATGGCGACCAGGCAATATGTGATGATGGCGACATATATCTGGATGCGGACAGCATTCTCCGTCGTTCCCCAGAAGGAGTTGACGCGGAGATGCGACTTTATCCATTTGAAGAAACACTCGACCAACCAGCGATTTTTATACAGGAAAGCGATGGTCTCGGCCTTGAGCGTGAAGTTGTTGGTCAAGAACGTAAACGTTCTTTTGTGCTCCGGGGAGTAGTAAACGATGCGTCTGAGAGCGACGGGATACTTGCTGCGCGTCTTCTGTCCCGTGAGCCGGATGGTCTGGTCGAGGATGACATTACCATCGTTGGGAAGTTCCTCGCCGGAAGAAACGATCTCGTACTTCATCCTTCTCTTCTCGCGGACGATGAACTGCGACGAGATGAGGTTAATCTTGTAAAGTCGCTCAAAATCATTGTATCCACGGTCGAAGATGTAGTATGCGAAGGGTTCGAACGGAATCCCGTCCATAGCGTTGACGTCCGCAACCTTGGCATTAGTGATATTGATATAGACCGGTATCTGAGTCGTAATGTCAAGAAGGGTATGTGCTTTGATGCCCGCCTTCGTCTTCCTGAAATTGGCCCACGGGAACAGGCTCAGGCAGAGGTCGATGGTCGTGGAGTCGAACGCGAAGAACCTCCCGTTCAGTTCGAACGGTCTTCCATTACGCTTCCTCTGGGCGATACTCATCATATGATATGCGAACTCTTCAAATATCTTGTAATCCCTTCTGGAGTTGGCCGTAGACAGGTTCCCGATGCTGAGTTCCGACTTGCCGAACCCCAGATGATAGCACTTGCTCTTGTGGGCATGTGCGATACATATGAACTCCCGGAGACTGCTGCAACCGGCCAGCTGCCCGTACATCGTCACCATGAGATGGTTCCAGCAACTGTATCCCTTGACGTACTTGTCTCCGCCGTACTTCTTGACTATGCCGTCGAACACCCGCTTGGGCAACAGCGAGGCGACCTGGCTGAAGATATAGGTTCCCGTATTCATTATCGACCCTTTGGCTATGGATCTCCAATGATACGAAATCAAATCGACACGCAGAAATCGGCAGCATAACTGACTGAATTTAAGCCCTTGACGGGTAATCTTAAAAATGTTTATTGAACACTAGTGATAAGAAGGATAAGGATGCTAAAAGCGTCTTGAATAGCATTGGGTTTTGACATAATCCTTTGTGATAAACTGCTTGACAAATGGGAGGAATATGCAGGTTTCGTTTGTGCAAAGACTATTCGTCATGTAATGATTCAAAACCTTCAAGAATCGCTTGAAGACCCGTTGGGGTTCTTTCAAAAGCACTGCCGATGGGTGAATCCAATAACGGGATTATGTCCATATCATAATTCGCGATGGTATTGACATCGTAGATTTCAAAGTGACTGGCATCCTCGGTGTACTCTTTGTCTTCGCTGCCTTCAAAAAATCTCCATCCGCTATCGGCTGGTTCATCACCCTCTTCCCGATACATATATCCAACTTTCCCTCCATCTACGGTAATGCGGTCCGAGGCAATACAATATCCCATAGGATCTATGAGCCTTTTAATCTGTTCTTCGGGTAAGAAAAACTGGTTTTTCTTCATATTATGGTCCATTTTGATTGCTTGCAAACGGACTGATGGTCCTTTCAAAGTTAGCTAAAATATCGAAACAACCCTACTGTAGCTAAAAGTGGAACCCGCAGGTAAGCATCAGGGAGTGGAGGTAGGTGGAACCGCTGACGTCGGCATCCGGGTACTGGATCCGCATGTTGCGGAGCCCTATGATGGCTTCAAGACCCCACTGGAAGTGCTTTCCCATCCGGAACATGACGCTGGGCTGGATGCCGAAGTCAAAATCTTTGTATCTCTTCAGCCCGTTGCGCGGATGATCCGGATCCGCATCAACATAGTAAGGATTCTGATAGAGGACATACGATACATCCGGCCCGAGGCCGAAGACAATGCCGAGATGATCGGTGTCCAAATGATAGCGCAAGGTCAGGAAGGCATCGGCACAAGCTAGAAGGTCGGTGTCGCCGCCGACACCGAACATGCCGATGAGGCTGCCCGTCTGCGCACGGAGGCCGGCGCCCGGCATCAACGACCAGTTGCCGCCCAGGCGTGCGTCCAGACCGTAGGACAGGCGCAAAGTGGCTCCCAGCACAGGAAGATGGAATCCGTGTTGGCTGAAATTAAAGACCTCGTGATTGCGGTTGCTTCCGGTCTGGAGAAAGGGACCGGAGTAGAATCGAATATTGCTCTCGACACTTTTCCCGTTCCAGAAACGATATCCCTGCGCAGGCAGCAGGGCAAAAGACAGCAATAAGGCGCAGGCGCCCAGGACTAGTTTTTTCATATCAAAAAGATCGCGCCGGCTGGACGGAGTGGAGCACAGAGGGTTAGCGTATATCGTCATGGATCTGGGTTATCGTTAAGCAAAGAGATATCGCACACACCAACGGCATCAAAGCCCACAACGGCCTGCGGGTGATTTGTTAGAACGACCGCTAACGTCATGCTTTACCCGGCATCTTGTTCGCTAAAACAAGTATCCCACATGCAGCGTCAAAACGCCGGCAATTTTTTGCTTTTGTTGAGTTAAAACAATATCAAAATAATCATGGTAAATACTTTGCTTGTATTCAACAGCTTGCCAACGATAGCCGACCGTCAGGCTCAACGAGTGTCTTTTTCCTAACCGAAAATCACAGCCAAGGCCAGGTTCGAGAAAATAAGGGATACGATCGTCTTTTGCTACGTCCTTCCCATTGACAGGGTATCCAAAATCGAACGAGGTAAATGGTGAGATCCTCTTATCAAGGAAATTCACTTTCTCTCGAACAATGAGTTGGAACAAATTCCGGTTCTGATAAATATATTTTGGATCTTTCCTTGATCCTGGTTCCAATGCATTTTCTTCAGCAAGCGGACTAAAGTGCCCCACGCCCATTCCGAGTCCTAAAAAGAGATAGGGATTGAACTGATAGCCGGCAATCAGATTGGCACATGCCTGGGGCTTGTTCAATTGAAACCACTTATCTTCAAGTGTCATTCCGCCATTGAAGTCAACGCCGAAACGGAATCCTTTCTGCGCATACGATTCCGTATAGCCCGACAGTACGGCAATCAAGCAAACTAAAAAATAAACCCTTTTCATAACCTTGGAATTTTTAACGATAGATGCATTTTATAACCCAAATGTTGCGTAATGGACGGCACCTCAATTTGCAAGAAAATGGATGTTGTATATTATCGATACAAATTTACTGCTGACGTGGCGGAAGGCCATAAGAAAAAACCTCTCATTTCATAGGAGAAAAACGCCCCCAGAGTGCGTTCTGGGGCCGTTTTATGGAGACTGAGATGTTGCAAACCTCTCAAAGATGCGTAATTGATTGATATATAGTAACTTGTGGGCTCATCTCCATGCCGGTGCGAGGAATGCTTACAAGGTACTGATTATCAATTCTTTACGAAAGAAGCCCGAGGGGTTCGGGTTTCAATTCGTAATTCGGCCTGGCTGTGGAGTCAGGCACAGGCAGTTATTCTAGAAATTCGGCCAAAATGGACAGAAAAACTGTGTTTTGGCCGGATTATCGGAACAGATCGTCAAGCGTAACTATATCATTTATATATATTTTATGCTTAGAATCAGTTCCTCCGAACGATGTCACGAAAGCCACATAAATTGAGTGGCTGGGCTTGTGAATGGTAGAGTTTCTTAACGCAGCAATCTGATTGGTGATCTCTGTGACGTCAGCATCTTTGAGGACGTACTTGCCCTCCGAGAACTTCATCTCGCAGATGTAGTCGGCCCGCTCAGCTGTAGCTGGTATTACCAGGTCAATCTGGACGCCCTCTCCTTCAGGTGTATTTCCTCTCCAGCTGAAAGGAGTGGCGTATTCCTTAATTCGTAGAGCATCGGCGAGCTGAGGCATGTGCTCGATGACCAGAAGCTCAAAGGTATTGCCTGCCCAGGTGTAGAATGGTTTGCTTCTCTGCACCGAACGCCAGGATGTGAATTCCGGATTTTCACAGAAGCGCAGGTAGAACAGGGTAAAGAAGTCCATCAGCTGATAGATGGTCTGCTTTCGGGGACCGCCGAAGAGGGTGTAACTTCGGATGATGCCGGAATCAACCAGATTTTCGAGGACATCGGAGAAGTTCCCGCCTCCTTTCTTGTCCACGGCATCAAGGAGGTCGTTCCGTGACATTCCGTAGAAGTTCTTCCCAAGTTGCCGGATCACTTTGATATAAACATCAGATGTTGAGTAGAGACCGGCATAAACATCTTTAAACTCTTGGCGGGCCTTGTCCTTGCCAAAATAAATGGTATTGATGTTGTCGGCCATTGTCCTGTCTGTCCGGAAACGATCCATGTAGTATGGAACTCCGCCGATTACCATATAGGTCAATGCCACCTCGTACCGGGAAAGATGGAATCCTCGCTTTTCCCAGTAACGTTCGCATTCGGCCAGGGTAAAAGGTTTGAGGGCGATGGATTCGGTGGTTCTTCCATACAGGCCACCGTATTCCCTTAGCACATTGTCTATCATCCAGCTGGTGGCGGAACCGCACACGATGAGGAAAATGTCCTTACGCTTTCTGGCCCACTGGTTCCAAAAGAAACCGAGTTCACTCACCAGCTCGGCGGACTGGGGGCCGGCAAGCCAGGGCAGTTCATCGATGAAGACCACTTTGCGACGGGCTCGCTTGCTCAACAGGAGTTTTTTGAGCAGATTCAATGCATCCAGCCAGTTGGAGGGAGCGGGATTACCTTCTTCCGGCAAGCCATATTCCAAAAGACTGCTGTAAAAATGCCGGAGCTGCTGCTGTCGGTAGGATTCAGCCTTCTCGGTATCGGCCTTGTCAACCTTAATGTACAGGCCGACTGTCATGAAGGAGAATTTGTTTTCAAGCGCCTCTTCAATCAGGAAAGACTTGCCGACACGTCGTCTGCCGTAAATGGCAAGGAACTCTGAACGTTCTGATGAATAGAGTCTTGAGATGGTGGAAAGTTCTTCCTCTCTACCGATAACTGTGGATGGGTTCATAAATGTGCTAATTACTTGTTACAAAGATAATAGAATATCTTTAATATGCCGTAGAAAATCGGCCAAAATGAGCAATTTTTGCTGAATTTGGCCGACTTTTGAAACTGTGTAGCTATATCTTTACGAGCATAAAGCTTTCCAGGTGTACCGCGCGAGAACTAGCATCTCGTCGGTCGTCACCACAGAACCGTCTGGCGGAAAAGAAAACAAAGGGAGGAACCAAAAAAATGATTATCTTTGCACCCGAATTTAAAACACTATCAATATGAATCTTCGTGATATCAAGAAGGATATCGAATTCCTGATCGGCGACTTCGTGGAGGATTGCCTCCTGTTCGCCATGCTGCATCCCGAAAAAGACATGGAACAGGTGGAAGGTCTCATCAACGAGGCCAGCGACCTGGCCGACGAACTGGTCGACAAGGTGAACCACGCTCCGAAGGACGTGAAAAAGCGCGCCTACTACAACCGTATCGGCGCCGAGCTGCTCACGGGCCTCGACGGTCTTTGCGAGAAACTGAGCGCTCTTGCAAAATAATTGTACGATAAAAAGTTGCAGAGTTAAAAATAATCCTTACCTTTGCAGCCCCTTAAACAATTTTTTGCAATATGTCAGAGTATTTGAACGCAGACAAGAAGCAAGAGATTTTCGGCAAATACGGAAAGTCTAATGTTGACACCGGCTCGCCTGAGAGTCAGGTTGCTTTGTTTTCCTACCGTATCGCTCATCTGACCGAGCACCTCAAGGCCAACAAGAAGGATCACAACACCCAGCGAGCCCTTCTCCGCCTCGTGGGCAAGCGCCGTCAGCTCCTCGACTATTTGAAGGAAAAGGATATTGAGAGATACCGCGAGATCGTGAAGGCCCTCGGCCTCCGTAAGTAATCTCCAGGGAACGAATCAAGGCCGCCGCTTGCAGCGGCCTTTTTTGTATGAAGACACACTAAGACGTTATATGAACATTATCAAGAAAACCATTGCATTGTCCGACGGTCGGACAATCGAAATCGAGACCGGCAAGCTTGCCAAGCAGGCTGACGGCTCGGCGGTCGTGAAAATGGGAGGAACGATGCTCCTGGCGACCGTAACCGCTGCCACAGAAGTAAAAGAAGGAACCGATTTTCTCCCGCTCCAGGTTGACTACCGGGAGAAGTACTACGCCGCGGGCCGTTTCCCTGGCGGCTTCCTGAAAAGAGAAAGCCGTCCCGACGACTATGAGATCCTGATCTCCCGTCTCGTGGACCGCCCCATCCGCCCGCTCTGGCCAGCGGACTTCCACCTGGAAGTATTTGTCAACGTGATGCTGATTTCAGCAGAAAAAGATATCCAGCCCGACGCACTCGCCGGCCTGGCCGCTTCCGCGGCACTGGCCTCCAGCGACCTGCCGTTCCAGGGCCCGATCTCCGAAGTGCGCGTCTGCCGCATCGACGGCCAGTTCGTCATCAACCCGGGCTTCAAGGACATGGAGCGCGCCGATCTCGAACTGATGGTCGCCGCCACCGAAGAGAATATCATGATGGTCGAGGGTGAGATGAAGGAAGTCTCCGAGCACGACATGCTCGAGGCCATCAAGTTCGCCCACGAAGAGATCAAGCGCCACTGCCGCGTGCAGAAAGAACTCATGCACGAACTCGGCACCGACGTCAACAAACGTGACTACCCGCACGATGTCGAGGACGAAGAGCTGCAGAAAGCCGTCCACGAAGCCTGCTACAGCCGTTGCTACGAGACCGCGAAGGCCGCCCTCCCGAAACACGAGCGCGCCGACGCTTTCGAAGCCATCAAGGCCGACTTCCTCGCCACGATTCCCGAAGAGGAACTCGAGGAGAAGACCCCGCTCGTGGAACGCTACTACCACGACGTGGAGAAGGAAGCCATGCGCAACCTCATCCTCGATGAAGGCCGCCGCCTCGACGGCCGCACCACCGCCGAAGTGCGTCCGATCTGGTGCGAAGTGGACTACCTCCCCTGCGCCCACGGCTCCGCCATCTTCACCCGCGGAGAGACCCAGTCGCTCGCTTCGGTGACCCTCGGCACCAAGCTCGACATGAAGGAGCAGGACGAAGTGCTGATCCAGGACGACCAGCAGTTCGTGCTCCACTACAATTTCCCGCCGTTCGCAACGGGTGAGGCCAAGCCGCAGCGCGCCACCGGCCGCCGCGAGATCGGCCACGGCAACCTGGCCATGCGCGCCCTCAAGGCCGTTATGCCGCTTGCCCCGGAGAATCCCTACGCTGTCCGCGTCGTCTCCGACATCCTCGAATCGAACGGTTCGTCTTCCATGGCCTCCGTCTGCGGCGGCTGCCTCGCCCTGATGGACGCCGGCGTGAAGATCCGCAAGCCGGTGGCCGGCGTGGCCATGGGCCTGATCACTGACGCAGAGCGCCCGAACGAGCGCTACGCCATCCTGACCGACATCCTTGGCGATGAGGATCACCTCGGCGACATGGACTTCAAAGTCACGGGCACGAAAGACGGTATCACCGCCACACAGATGGATATCAAGGTCGACGGCCTGAGCTACGAAGTGCTGGAGAAAGCCCTCGAGCAGGCACGCCAGGGCCGCATGCATATCATGGGCGAAATGCTCAAGGTGATTCCTGAGCCGCGTGCCGACTACAAGCCGTTCGTGCCGCGTATCGTCCAGCTCCGCATCGCCTCCGAATTCATCGGTGCCGTCATCGGCAAGGGCGGTGAGACCATCCAGAAGATCCAGAAAGAGACCGGCACCGTCATCAACATCGACGAGGAGCCGATTCCGGGCACCAACATGACCGAAGGTGTTGTGGACATCGCTTCCGACAACGCCGATAACATGCAGAAAGCTGTCGACTGGATCAAGGGCATCTGCGCGGTTCCCGAGGTCGGCCAGGTCTATCACGGCAAGGTCGTCTCCATCCTCGAGTTCGGTGCGTTCATCGAGATCATGCCGGGCAAGGAAGGCCTGCTGCACGTCTCCGAGATCGCCTGGACGAAGACCGACAAGGTCGAGGACGTCCTGGCCGTCGGCGACGAAGTCGATGTCAAGCTGCTCGAATACGACCCGAAGGCCGGCAAGATGCGTCTCTCGATGCGCGCGCTGACCGAGAAGCCGGAAGGCTACGTGGAGCCTGAACGCCGCCCGCGCGGCCTGCGTCGCGACAAGGACGGCAAAGAAGGCAAGGAAGGCGGACGCCGTGAAGGCGGTCGTGACCGTGGCCCGCGCCGCGAAGGCGGCCGCGGCCTGCTGCATCGTTCCGACAAGGGCCGTGACGAAAAGAAATAAATGAATCTGGTGGCCAAATATCTGTTCCTGATGTCCCTTCTCTCTTTTCTGGGATGTGGGCACAATGCGCCCGGCTTGCCTGACGATGTCCGGCTGCAGTACGTCCGCTGCGGCGGTACGCACGGCTACCATGCCTACAGCAATATCGACTACAGCGCCGAACGGCTGGAAAATGGCAGGACCCGTGTCGTAGTAGAGATCGGCAACGACCGCCACCGCGTGTTCGAGGCCGACGGGGCGCTCATGGATACGCTCGAAGCCATCGTCCGGGAGTATCGCATGGACCGTTACAGCGGGCACTACCAGCCGAAGATGGAAATCCTCGACGGCGACTCCTGGTCGCTGGAACTGCGCTTCTCCGACGGCTCTTCCTCTTCGTGCAGCGGGTATATGGCCTATCCGCCGAAAGGCGGGGCGGAAGCCTTGGGAAAAGTTGAAGGCACGCTCTCCCGCTGGCTCTACCAGGAGCCGGCGGAAGAGGTGGCCTTGACGTCCTTCCGCTACGAATGGCATGGCGAGGAAGGGACGGAAAGCTATGTCTTCCAGAAAAAGGATACGGGTTGTTCGGCCTCGGTCCGGCTGTTCGGCCAGGACAAGAGCCGGAGCTATGAAGACGTGGATGAATACCTGGGGCAGCGGCTCGCCAACGTAATTCGCTGGAACCACATGGCTTCCTATACCGGCGAGGACCTCGCGAAAGAAGACAGTTCCCGTCCGCGCTGGATCCTGACGGCTGAATACGAGAACGGACAGAAGCTTGCGGTGATGGATTATCTCGACCGGGATCTTGGTGAAGACAGTTGGCGTCTGGATGTCCCGTCGTTCTCGGAAATAGGCCTCCGCAATGAGACGGAGCAGGCTTTCAGCCAGTTGTCCGACAAGTAAATCAATGAAACCCGTGACCAAAATACTTCTCCTGATGTCCCTGTTGTCTTTCATCGGATGCGGAAAAGCGTCCGTGGCCGGCGCCCAGCCTGATCCCGAAGGGCCGGCCCGCCTCAACAAGTTCTATTACACCGCCACGCACGGATTCCGTGGTTTCACCAACCGGGGCTACCGGGCAGAACGGCTGAAGAACGGGAGCGTACGCATCACGGTAGAGTTGGGCAACGACCGCGACCGCGTCTTCGAAGCGGACGCAGCCATCCTGGATTCGCTCGATGCCCTCGTGCGGGAGTACAGGATGGACAAGTACAAGGAGCGCTACATGCCGAAATTTGACGTGAAAGACGGTGACACCTGGGAAGTGTCGTTCGACTATTCAGACGGAAAGCATGTGTTCAGCAGCGGCTACTTCACCATGCCGGACAAAGCCGGGGAAGCCTTCGACAAAGTGGAGGATTTATTCGCCTCCTGGCGGGACATGGAGCCGGCCGAAGACGTCCCTTTGGTTTCGTTCCGCTACGAACTGCACAGCCAGGATGAAGGGACGGAGGTTTTCTGGTTCAAGCAGGACGAATATCACAACGCCGTGTATTTCCGCAAGTTGGGATCCTTCGAGGGATGGAATTACTATTGTGGCGATCCCAAAGTGCTGGCCGAGCTCGCCAAAGAAATGCGGTACATCCATGCCTGCTCTTACTGCGGTGAGGATCTTTCCAAGGAAAAGACTTCCCGTCCCCGCTGGGTCGCCATCCTCGAGTATGCCGACGGCAGCAAGTTCGAGCTGATGGACTATCTCGACCGCGACGGCGGCTACGACCATCGTCCTCCGACCAACACCGAACGTCAGCTGCGTTACACGGCTGAGTCGATTTTCAATGCGGAGATCGAACGCATCGGCAATCTCCCGCCCGAGCAGCTCGGCGACCACAGCTGCACCTCCTACAACGGCAAGGGCGAACCCCAGCGCACCATCAACTACGACGGCGAAGGCAACGTTCTCAACGGCCGCGACTACAACAATCCGGATCTGGATTTCTAATTTTACATCATACCGGCATCTCCCATCCTCACCAGAAGCCTTTCATGAGGATGGCGCACATAAAAAAGGCCTCCCGTCCTCACGGAAGGCCTTTTTTGAGGATGGATTTATCGATTACCAGCAATTGAGCGGCATGCCGTTCATCTTCATCTTGACCTGCTGGCGTACTTCTTCGATGACCTGCTCGTTCTCGACGTCGCAGAGCACCTTGTCGATCATGTCGACGATGCCCGGCATGTCTTTCTCGACGAGACCGCGGGAAGTGACGGCCGGCGTACCGACGCGGAGACCGGAGGTCTGGAACGGGCTTCGGCTGTCGAACGGCACCATGTTCTTGTTGACGGTGATGCCGGCCCGGACGAGGGCTTTCTCCGCCACCTTACCGGTGAGGTCGGGGAACTTCGTACGGAGGTCGATCAGCATCAAGTGGTTGTCGGTTCCGCCGGAGACGATGAAGTAACCTTTCTTGATGAAGGCCTCTGCCAGAGCCTTGGCGTTCTTCTGGACCTGGATCTGGTAGTCACGGAATTCAGGCTGCAAGGCCTCATAGAAGGCAACGGCCTTTGCGGCGATGCAGTGCTCGAGCGGACCGCCCTGGATGCCCGGGAAGACGGAGGAATTGATCATGGCGCTCATCTTCTTGATTTCGCCCTTCGGCGTGGTGATGCCCCACGGGTTGTCGAAATCCTTGCCGATGAGGATGACGCCGCCGCGCGGGCCACGGAGGGTCTTGTGCGTGGTGGAGGTCACGATGTGAGCGTATTTCACAGGGTTCTTCAGCAGGCCTGCGGCAATCAGGCCGGCGGGGTGTGCCATATCGACCATGAAGATGGCACCCACTTCGTCGGCGATGGCACGCATCCGCTCCCAATCCCATTCACGGGAGTAAGCGGAAGCGCCGCCGATGATGAGCTTCGGCTTGAATTCGCGGGCCTTGCGCTCCATGTCATCATAGTCCACCAGTCCCGTTTCCTTGTTGAGCTGGTAGCCGATGGCGTGGTACAGCTTGCCCGACATGTTGACCGGAGAGCCGTGGGTAAGGTGGCCGCCGTGTGCCAGGTCGAGACCCATGAAGGTGTCGCCGGGCTGGAGGCAGGTGAAGAATACGGCCATGTTGGCCTGCGCACCAGAGTGCGGCTGGACATTGGCGTACTCTGCATCGAAGAGCTGGCAGAGGCGGTCGATGGCCAGTTGTTCGATTTGGTCGACCACTTCGCATCCGCCATAGTAACGGGCGCGGGGATAGCCCTCTGCGTACTTGTTGGTACATACGCTGCCCAGCGCTTCGAGCACCTGCTTGCTGACGAAGTTTTCAGATGCAATCAGTTCGATGCCTTCACTCTGGCGAGCCTCTTCCTTGCGGATCAGATCAGATATTTGAACGTCTTGTTTCATATGATAACAGTTGATGATATTGCCAAAAACTATCTATAGATTACAAAGATAAAACAATTTCCTATATTTGCCTCGCCAAATTCAGGAATAATGTTTAGAAAACTGTTGAACAGCGAACTGGGCCGGATCAGCGTCGATCAGTTCAAGGAAGCCGAAAAAGCGCCGTATGTGCTGGTGCTCGACAACGTGCGCAGCCAGCACAACATCGGCTCCGCCTTCCGCACCTGCGACGCCTTCCGCATCGGCCGCATTTTCCTCTGCGGCATTTCCGCCACGCCGCCCACCCCGGAAATCCACAAGGCTGCCCTCGGCGCGGAATTCAGCGTGGACTGGGAATACTGCGAAACGGCGCTCGCCGCCGTCACAAAGCTCCGTGAAGAAGGTTACACCATCGTCAGCGTGGAACAAGCGGAGCACGCAACCCAACTGCAGGATTTCCGGCCTGAGGAAGGACGGCGCTACGCGCTGGTTTTCGGCAACGAAGTGAAGGGCGTCGCCCAGGATGTGGTCGATGCCTCCGACGCCTGTCTGGAGATCCCGCAATATGGCACCAAGCACTCCCTCAACGTGTCTGTTTCCATCGGAATCGTGCTTTGGAATATTATTTTGAACAATCTTAAATAATTTTACTATCTTTGCAGTCCCAATTCGGGACCTCGGGAAGTGGCGCAGTTGGCTAGCGCGCTGCGTTCGGGACGCAGAGGTCGGGTGTTCGAGTCACCTCTTCCCGACACAAAAAAACTCACTGCCAGACGGCGGTGAGTTTTTTGTTATCTTTGTATGTTCAAATTTCTGCATCATGAGGCTTTTTTCTCTGCGGTATTCCGTTGCCGGAGTTTTTCTTTTGGCGATTTTAGCCGCTGCCTGCTCGCAGCCGGTTATGTTCGTCCATATGACCGATCCGCAGGTCGGGTTTCGCGACAAAACACCCCCTTTCAGCCAGTCGGACACGCTGATGCAGAAAGCCATGGCGGCGGCCAACATGCTGAAGCCCGACGTCGTTATCATCACGGGCGACCTGATCGACAATCCGGACGATTCGCTGCAGTATGCTATCTTCGCGCGGAACCTGGCGACTCTGGAGATGCCTGTGCTGCTGGTTCCTGGCAACCACGACATGCTGGGATATTCGCCGGAACGGCGGGAGAACTACCTGAGGCTGCGCGGCTACGAGCATTTCTCCCGTCGTGTGCGCGACTGCGTTTTCATCGGCATCGATACGAACTGCATCAAGGAAGGAGATGAGGAAGCCGAGGACGCGCAGTGGGACTGGCTCTTGCAAGAGCTGGCTGCAGCACGTAACGCGCGGGGCGTGCGGCACATCTTCCTGTTCGTGCATTGTCCAATCGTCCGGGAGTCGCTCGACGAGCCGGAAGACTATTTCAATTTCAGCATGGAGAAACGCAGCCGATATCTGGGGCTGCTCAAGGAGTATGGTGTTGAAGCCGTATTCGCGGGGCACACGCACTGCGACTATCACACGACGGTCGACGGCATCGATCTCTATACCGGCAATCCCTCCGGCAACGTCCTGAAGCACGGCCGCACTGGTATTTATCTGATCCGCGCAAACCGTGACGGTCTGGAAGTGACTTTCGTCCCTTCCTAGATGCTGATGATGCCGGGTTTCTTGGTGAGGCCGAGGCCAGGCTTGTCGGCGAGGGTGATCTTGCCGTCGACGAGTTTCATGCCGTCGAAGCAGTCGTTGCCGAGGAGATAGTTGCCGTCGAGGTCGGCCCAGATGACCTTCGGGGAAATCTGGGCGGCGGCCGAGATGGCGACGGAGGTCTCGGTCATGCAACCGACCATGAGCTTCATGTGGTTCTGCTCGGCCATGGTGACCATCTGGCGGGCCTCCCAGAGGCCGGTGCACTTCATCAGCTTGATGTTGATGCCGTGGAAGGCGCCCTTGAGCTTCGGGATGTCATAGATGCGCTGGCAGGATTCGTCGGCCATGACGGGCAGCGGGCTGCGCTCGGTGATCCAGGCGGTCTCGTCGAGCATGAGCTTGCTCATAGGCTGCTCGATCATCTCCACGCCGCGTTCGGCGAGCCAGTGAATCATGTCGAGGGCGTAGTATTTGTCTTTCCAGCCCTGGTTGGCGTCGATCACGATGGGGCGGTTGTCGCGGGCGCGGATCAGGTTGATCATGCGCTTGTCTTCGGCCTCGCTCATGCCGAGCTTCACCTTGATGATCTTGTTCCAGTTGGCTTCGTCGATCTTGGTGTTGACCATCTCGTCGCTGGCATCGTAGCCGATGGTGTAGCAGGTGTACGGCGCATCGTCCGGGTTGAAGCCCCAGATCTTCCACCAGGGCTGGCCGAAGATGTTGCCCACCAGGTCGTGCAGGGCGATGTCGATGGAAGCCTTGGCGGCCGTGTTGTTGGTCGTAAGCTTGTCGACGGCGGCCATGATGTCTTCGACGCGGAACGGGTTGTCGAATTTCGGCAGCACGTTGTCGATGACCTTCTTGTAGAATTCATGGCAGGAGGCCTGCGTTTCGCCCAGGTACGGCGGCATGGCGGCCTCGCCGTAGCCCACGTAGCCGTCCCAGCTGAGACGGGTGATGACGATGGGCGTGGTGGTGCGGGAGCTGCCCGAGATGGTGAAGGTAAACTTCATGATGCCCTGGAAGTCTTCCCAGGCGAGTTCGAGTTTCTTGCTGCCCGATTTCTTTTTGGCGGCATCGGCTTTTGCAAACAGGCTGGCAGGGTTGAAGAGTGCGGCGCCGGCCGTCATCAGGCCCGCCGTCTTGAGGAATGTTCTGCGATCGCTCATATGATTAAAAGTATATATTGCTATTTGCGATGGATACCACGCCCTTGTCGCAGTCCTGGTTGCCGAGGATGCGGCAGGCGCGGATGGGTTTGCGGCTGTAGTAGTCGGGTTCGCCTTCGACCAGGCTGTTGATGCGGACGACCTGCGACGAGTGGATGATCTTGCCGTCGCCCATGTAGATGGCCACGTGCGTGATGCGGACCGGCTTCTCGTCGGTGGCTTCGGTGCCGAAGAACACCAGGTCGGCCGGCTGCAGGTTGCCGAGGCCTTCCGACACATCGACCGGCTCGCCGGTCTTGAACTGCTGGGAGGCGTTGCGCAGGAGCATGTAGCCGTTGAGGAAATAGACGGTCTTGGCGAAGCCGCTGCAGTCTACGCCCTTGATGGAGGTGCCGGCCCAGAGGTAGGGCACGCCGACAAAGGTCCTGGCGGTCTCGAGGATCAGCTGGCGCGCTTTCTCCACATCGCTTTGCGGCGCATCAGCCGGGATGACGGCCTTGCGGCTGTCTACCCAGGAGCGGAGCTCCGTCACGTCGGCGGTCGGGACGAAGGCGTGCTTTCCGTCGGGGAGCGCCACTTCCGTATATTTGCCCGTCGCGCCGACATATTCCACGATGTCGCCCCATACGCCGTCGCTTACGTGATGGGCATCGGGCCGGGGTGCATCCAGGAAGAATGTATAGTAATTGGTGACGACCATGCGTTTCGACGCTTTCCATGCGTCGAGGCGCGCCTGGTCGACGGGCACGATGGCCATCTCGTTGACCCAGGCCTTGTAGCCGTCCGGGGTCTCGATGTTCACCCAGTAGCCGTTGTCGTGATAGTGTACTTTGACGGGCGTGCCCATCAATGCCTGGGTGCCGAGTTCGGCGGCATAGTTGGGATCTTCGCGCATGTTGATGACGGAAAGGGCGGCGAAGGCCAGGCCGTTTTCGTCTTCCCTTTCGGGTTGCGGGGCGGGTTCCTGTGTTTTCTTTTCGGGGGCTGCGCAGCCCAGGATGAGTGCGGCGCAGAGCAGGAGGAAGAGTGATTTTTTCATGGTTGCAACGTTCAAAAAGCCGTTCCTACAGTCAACAAATGTAAGAAAAAAAACGCTTCATTCGCCACAAAACCCTGTCATTCGCCCCTAAAACCCGTCCTTTCGCCACAATCCCCGCGAAGGGGCATACAAACAAAAGCGGGGATGGTTACCTTTGCCGCCGATAATTACTTAAAATCTGAAAAAATGGAAAAAGCTACGATTGAAGAGAAAGTTGTCAACATCATCTCCAACAAACTCGGTTGCCCTCAGGAAGAGGTCGTCCCCTCCGCCAGCTTCACGACGGACCTGGGTGCTGATTCCCTCGACACGGTCGAGCTGATCATGGACTTCGAGAAGGAGTTCGGCCTGAAGATCTCCGACGAAGATGCAATGGGCATCAAGACGGTGAACGACGCCATTGAGTACATCGCTGCACGCGCCAACTAATAAGAGGTATCGCTATGAGGCGGTCCGGTCCAATCTTTCCTGGATCGCCTCGTAGTAACTCTTGGAAACCGGAATCTTTCTGGCTTCCGGATGGGAAAGCTCCAGAAACACGTGTGCATTTTCCCGCCTGAGCTGCGTTACGTTGTCGATATTGACGATGAATGAGCGGTGACAGCGGATGAGCGAGGTTCCTTCCAATTGTTTCTCGAGACGGGTGGTACGGCAGCGCATCAGATAATTGAGCAGCTTGCCATCCAGTTCGTAACGGATCTCCACATAATTGTCCTGGGATCCGATGTAATAGATACGCTCGGACGGAATCGAAATCTTCAGCGCTCCGGTGTAGTCGTAGAAGTGGATTACCGAAGAGGTTTGCGCGGGTGTTTCCTCTTTCAGCTTGAGTTCCAGCGCCTCGATGTCTTCAGATTTGGCCTTGTTGGCCGCCAGCAACGTGAAGATGATATAGGGAATGGCCAGGATCAGTCCCACGCAAAGGGATGTGTAGGCTACCAGGCGCAGCGTGATCGGGATGTCCGTATGGAACCAGTGGCGCGTAAAAAGCAGATAGACCACGGCGATCGCGATGAACTCCCCCAGCACCCAGAACAGGTACTTGCGTACCGACACCGTGTGGGCCAGCTGGTAGTACATCAGGCTGAACTTGCTGACCAGCAGGATACCGATACTGGAGAGGTAGAAAAGAAGCGTGGGCAGCAGCACATCTGGGTTGAGTCCGATCCATACGGTTTGGGAGAAAGGATGATAGGTGAGCAGGAAAACCAGGGAAAACGCCACCACAAAGGCGATGGATTCCAAAAGGAAGGTTCTGTGAAGTAAATATTTAGGTGCTTCCAAGTCGTTTCGTTTTGAGCAAGTGTGCAAAATGCAAAAGTATAAAATTTAATATGAAAATCATAGGAACAGGCAGTGCCCTGCCTGAAAAAGAAGTTACCAATGCGATGCTGGCCGGTTTCCTTGAAACCAGTGACGAATGGATCACCACCCGTACCGGCATCCGCACGCGCCGCCTCCTCAGCCATGAGACCCTGCGCGACCTGGCACTGAAAGCCTCCCTGAAGGCCCTCGCATCGTCGGGCCTTCACCCCGAAGATATCGATTACCTCATCTGCTCGAACGTGGCCAACAGCTACGTGTCCCCCTCGCTGGGCAGCATCCTGATTGGCAAGCTGGGCATGCAGTGCCCGACCTTCGACATGAACGGCGCCTGCGCGGGCCTGGTCTATTGCCTGGACATCGCAGATGCTTTCATCAAGACCGGCAAGGCCCATAACATTCTGCTCGTGGCGGCCGAACAGCCGTCCCGCTTCGCCAGCTGGCACGACCGTTCGACCTGTGTGCTCTTCGGCGACGGCGCTGCGGCGATGGTCCTTACGGAAGGGGAGGGTTTCCGCGATTTCCGCGTAACGGGCGAGGCTCATACCGATGTCATGTACTACAAGCGTTCCCTCGAGCCGACGCCCTTCGACCGCGTGGAGGAAAAGACCATGCCGCTGGTGATGGAAGGCCGTGAGGTGTTCCGCATCGCCGTCGAATCGTGCATCCGGGACGTCGACACGCTGCTGGAGAGAAACGGTCTCAAAGGCGACGACATCGACCTGTATCTGCTGCACCAGGCGAACCTGCGCATCATCTCGTGCATCCGTCAGCACCTGGAGCAGCCCGAAGAGAAATTCCCCACGAACATCCAGAAGTATGGCAACACTTCTTCTGCCAGCGTCGGCATTTTGATCGACGAGCTTTCGCGCGAAGGCCGGCTGAAAGACGGAATGAAGCTGATGCTCAGCACCTTTGGCGGTGGCTTCGTGACGGCTGCCGCGCTGCTCGACTGGTCTGCCATCAAATATAGCGACGGGGAGGGACAGGCATGAAACGCGTCGTCATCACCGGCCTGGGCGTCATCTCTCCCCTGGGCAACAACGTCGATACCATGTGGGCGGAGCTGCTGAAAGGCAGTTGTGCCATTGACTATATCAAAGCCATTGACACGACGGAACTGCCCGTGCATGTGGGTGCCGAGGTGAAGGATTTCCATCCGGAGGATTACGGCATCGACCGCGCCATGATCCGCCACAACGACCGCTATGCGCTCTATGCCATCGCCGCCACGGCGCAGGCCATGCGCGACAGCGGCCTGGAAGCGGGCAGGGACATCGATCCTTCCCGTTTCGGCTGTGCCATCGGTTCCGGGGTCGGCGGCATCCAGACTTTCTGCCGGGAGCACGCCGCGATGCTCGCGGAGGGTGCCCGCGGCGTTTCGCCGCTTTTCATCCCTGAGATGATCGCCAATATCGCGTCGGGCAACACGGCCATCGTCTTCCACGCCGAAGGTCCGAACCTTCCGGTGGTGACAGCCTGTGCGACCGGAACCCACTCCGTGGGGGAAGCATACCGCCTGATCCGCGAAGGACGGGCCGAAGCCATGATCACCGGCGGCGCCGAGGCGGCGCTCTGCCCGATGGCCATTGCCGGTTTTTCCAACAGCAAGGCCCTGACCACCAGCGAAGATCCGATGGCAGCTTCCCTGCCGTTCGACGCCCGCCGCAAGGGCTTCGTGATCGGCGAAGGCGCCGGCATCATGATCCTTGAAGATTACGACCTGGCCCGCCGCCGCGGGGCGCACATCTATGCGGAGGTCTGCGGCTATGGCAACACCTGCGACGCTTATCACTATACGGCGCCCCGTTCCGACGGAAAATGCGCTACGGCATGCATCCGCCAGGCCCTCGACGAGGCCGGTTACAAGGCGGGTGAAAAATTGTATATCAACGCACACGGAACCGGCACGCCGCTCAACGACAAGGCCGAGACCCTGGCCATCAAGCAGGCCCTGGGCGAAGCTGATGCACGGAAAGCCGTCATCAGCAGCACCAAGTCGATGATGGGCCACATGCTCGGTGCCACCGGCGCCGTCGAACTGATTGTCTGCGCCAAGACCTTGCAGACCGGCAAGGTGGCCCCGACCATCCATCTCGACGTGCCCGATCCGGACTGCGACCTTGACTATACGCCGCATACGGCCCGCCACTACACCGCCGACCTGACCATCAGCAACTCCTTCGGTTTCGGAGGCCAGAACGCCTGCGTGGCCTTGAGAAGAATATAATTAAATAAAAATCAACGATATGACACGAGAAGAAATCAAGAACTACCTGCCCCATCGCGAGCCGATGCTCCTGGTCGATGACATGACGATGGAGGGCGACACCGCCATCGGACACTATCACGTGCGTGGTGACGAATACTTCGTGCAGGGACATTTCCCGGGCTATCCGGTGGTCCCCGGCGTCATCCTGTGCGAGATCATGGGACAGTGCTCCGCTCCGCTGATGCTCGACGAACTCCCGGGCCGTCTGACCTTCTATGCCGGCATGAACGACGTGCGTTTCAAGAACCAGGTACGCCCCGGTGACACCGTGACCGTGACGAGCAAGATTGCCAGTCGCCGCGGCCTGACCTTCTTCGTCGATGCCGAAGCCCGCGTCGAAGGCAAGCTTTGCGTCAAGGGCAGTCTGATCTTCATGTTGGTTGATAAACAGTAAACTATGAAACTCCTCGAAAACAAGACCGCCCTCATCACCGGCGCATCGCGCGGGATCGGGCGCAGCCATGCCCTCCTGTTCGCAGAAGAGGGTGCCGATATCATTTTCACCGACCTCCAGGCCAACGAGAACAGCGAGTCGCTGCTGGCCGAACTCCGCGCCAAGGGCGTGCGGGCCGATTTCGTGGCATCCAATGCCGCCGATTTCGCCCAGGCCCAGGACGTGGCCCAGTGGGTGGCTGACAACTACGGTCGCCTTGACGTGCTGGTCAACAACGCCGGCATCACCAAGGACCAGCTCATCCTCCGCATGAGCGTCGAGGACTGGGATGCCGTGCTGGCCGTCAACCTCCGCTCGGTGTTCAACTATACCAAGGCCTTCGCGCCGATGATGATGCGGCAGCGTTCCGGCTCCATCATCAACATCAGTTCCATCGTGGGACTGAACGGCAACGCCGGCCAGTGCAACTATGCCGCCTCCAAGGCCGGCATCATCGGCTTCACGCGTTCCATCGCCAAGGAACTCGGCTCGCGCGGCATCCGCTGCAATGCCGTGGCTCCCGGTTTCATCGAGACCCCGATGACCCGCCAGCTTTCCGAAGATGTCCGCAAGGAATGGATGAAGCAGATTCCACTCCATCGCGGCGGCCTCGACACTGACGTGGCCCATGTGTCGCTCTTCCTGGCCAGCGAACTTGCCGGCTACGTGACCGGACAGGTCATCAGCTGCGACGGCGGCCTGGCCATCAACTGATCAACCCTTTGAAAACAGATACTTCAAGATATGTCTTTTAAAATCGTAGTATTGGCCAAGCAGGTTCCCGACACGCACAATGTCGGAGCCGATGCCATGAATCCGGACGGTACCGTGAACCGGGCCGCCCTGCCGACCGTCTTCAACCCCGAAGACCTGAAAGCCCTGGAAATGGCGCTGCGCGTCAAAGATCAGATGCCCGGTGCCACGGTGACCGTGGTGACCATGGGCCCGCCCCGCGCCGCCGAGATCGTCAGAGACGCCCGCAACCGCGGCGCCGACGACGGACTGGTGCTGAGCGACATGCGTTTTGCCGGCGCGGATACGCTGGCTACCTCGTATGCCCTGTCGCAGGTCATCCGCCAGCTGGGACAGGTCGACCTGATTTTCGGCGGCCGTCAGGCCATCGACGGCGACACCGCCCAGGTGGGTCCGCAGGTGGCCGAAAAACTGGAGATCCCTCAGGTGACCTATGCCGAGGAACTGCTCGCCGTCGATGAGAAATCCATCACCATCCGCCGCCGTCTCGAACACGGTACGGAATGCGTCAAGGCGCAGCTGCCCGCGCTGGTGACTGTCACATCCGCCGCTACTGACTGCCGTTTCCCGAACGTGCACCGGATGCTGCGCCTGGCCAAGGAAGAGGTCCGCATGATGAATGCAGACATGATCGACGCCGACATGGACCGGCTGGGCATGAAGGGCTCGCCGACCAAGGTGAAGAAGATTGAAAACGTGGTGCTCGCGCACAAGGAATCGGTGGTGCTCGAACCTACCGAGGCTGCCTTGAACGAACTTTCGGCCACACTGATCAAAGAGCACATCCTGTAACCCGCTTAAGCTTTGAAAACGATGAACAACGTATTAGTATATTGCGAGTTGTCGGAGAAGAATACCATCGCCGACATCAGCCTCGAGCTCTGCACCAAAGGCCGCCTGCTGGCCACCCGCCTGGGTTGCCGCCTGCAGGCCGCCGTGCTGGGCAGCAATGTGAAAGCCGCTGCCGAATCGCTCTATCCCTATGGCGTGGACGACGTGTTCCTGGCCGACGACAGCCGTCTGTCGCCGTACCGCACCCTTCCGCATTTCGACGTGCTGTCGAAACTCATCCAGCGGGAGGAGCCTCAGATCGTGCTCTTCGGAGCATCGAGCGTAGGCCGTGACCTGGCGCCGCGCATCGCCTCGTTCCTGCGCTGCGGCCTGACCGCCGACTGCACCCAGCTCGAAATCGGTGCGCACGACGATCCCAAGACCGGCAAGCACTACGATGACATCCTGATGCAGATCCGTCCGGCATTTGGCGGCAACATCATCGCCACCATCGTCTGTCCCGAGACCCGTCCTCAGATGGCTACCGTCCGCGAGGGCGTCATGAAGAAAGAGATTTTCGATCCCGCACACAAAGGCGTTATAGTCCCGGTCGCCGTTGAGGCTTCGCTCGCCGCCGCCGACAAGGCCGTCGAGATCCTCAGTCGGGAGATCGAAGAGCAGAAGATCGACATCAAGGGCGCCCAGATCATCGTGGCCGGCGGCTACGGCATGGGCAGCCGCGAGAACTTCCAGCTGCTCCACCAGTTCGCCCGCCTCATCGGGGCCAGCGTCGGCGCAACCCGCGCCGCCGTGGACGCCGGTTTCACCGAAGCCGACCGCCAGATCGGCCAGACCGGCGTGACCGTCCGCCCGAAGCTCTACATCGCCTGCGGCATCAGCGGCGCCGTCCAGCACCGCGCCGGCATGGAGCAGAGCGCCAAGATCATCAGCATCAATACCGATCCGGAGGCACCGATCAACGCCATCGCCGACTACACCATCGTCGGCGACGTGATGACCGTCATCCCGCAATTTATGGCTTGTTACAAAAATAATCTGAAGTAATCATGAATTTCTATACCGATAACGAGAGCCTGTCGTTCTACCTCCATCATCCCGAAATGGAAAAGGTGGTCGCCGTCAAGGAGAAGGATTTCGCCGAGGCAGGCCAGCATCCCGAAGCTCCCGCTTCCGCCGAAGAGGCTGTGAATCAGTACGACATGGTGATGAACCTGGTGGGTGAAATCGCCGGCGAGGTCATTGCGCCCAATGCCGGGGAAGTCGACCATCTGGGCCCGAAGCTCGAGAACGGCCGCGTCCAGTATGCACCCGGTACCCGCCGCAACCTTGATGCCCTCATCCAGTCGGGCCTCTACGGCATTTCGCTGGAGCGCCGCTACAACGGGCTCAACATGCCGCGCGCCGCTGTCGTGATGGCCGCCGAGATCATCGCCCGCGCCGACGTGGGCTTCGCCACCATCTGGGGCCTGACAGACTGCGCCGACACCATCCAGGAATTCGGCTCCGACGCGCTGAAAGAGAAATACCTGCCGCGCATCTGTCAGGGTGCTACCTGCTCGATGGACCTCACCGAGCCCGACGCCGGCAGCGACCTGCAGTCCGTGCGCCTGAAGGCTACCTACGACGAAGCGGCTGGTTGCTGGCGCCTGAACGGCGTGAAGCGTTTCATCACCAACGGTGACGCCGACCTGCACCTGGTGCTGGCCCGCAGCGAGGAGGGGACCAACGACGGCCGCGGCCTATCGTACTTCGTGTTCGACAAGGCAGACGGCGGCATGACCGTGCGTCGCATCGAGAACAAGATGGGCATCAAGGGTTCGCCGACCTGCGAACTGCAGTTTACGAACGCGCCGTGCCAGATCGTGGGTGAGCGCCGCCTGGGCCTGATCAAATATGTGATGTCGCTGATGAACGGCGCCCGTCTGGGTGTTGCCGCCCAGTCTATCGGCCTGTGCGAAGCTGCCTGTCGCGAAGCGGAGGCTTACGCTGCTTCCCGCGAGCAGTTCGGCCACGCCATCAATCAGTTCGTGGCCGTCCAGGACCTGCTTGCCCAGATGCGCGCCCGTACCGACGGCGTCCGCAGCCTGATGTACGAGACCGCCCGCTACGTCGATCTGGCCGCCAGCTCCAAGCCGGCCTCCCGCATCGCCGACATCCTGACACCGCTGGTAAAGCTCAATGCCAGCGAATATGCCAACCAGTGCGCCTACGACTGCATCCAGGTCCATGGTGGCAGCGGTTTTATGAAAGAATATGCTTGCGAGCGTCTTTACCGCGACGCCCGCATCCTCTCCATCTACGAGGGTACGAGCCAGCTGCAGGTGGTGGCCGCCATGAAGGGCATCGCCAACGGTGCCTATCTGAAACAGATTGAAGGCTATGACGCCCGCGTGAGCGAGGCGCTGGCTGCTGCTCCGGACGCTGAACAGCAGAAATGCGTCGAGGTCCTCCGCCAGGCCACCGCGCTCTACAAGCGCTTTTACGATCTGGCCGCTGGCGAAGGAACCACGACCGAGCGCTTCGAGCACTGCACCCGCGCGCTGACCGAAGTCTTGAGCTACATCATCATGGCTTACCTGCTGCTGCTCGACAGCCAGCGTGACGCCCGCTTCCTGAAGTCCTGCCGCTACTTCGTCCGCGAAAGCATCGGCCAGGCCTCGCGCCACGTCGCTGAGCTGGAAAACTGCTAGGCTTTGGTCTGCTGCCACGGGTCATGTCTATGTTTCTGACTTTTCGTATCTTTGCGCCGACAAAGCAGAAGCATGCATGGCTAAGGAAAAACTAGCGGGACATCTGGCGGTCGGGGGTGCGTACGTCATCTTCGGGCTGAACCTTGTGTTTTGCAAGGATATCGCCAACAGTGCGCTGGTGTCGCCGATCGTACTGTTTGCTTTCCGGGCGATGGGCGCAACGGCGTTGTTCTGGATGCTGTCCCTCTTCCTGCCGAAGGAAAAGATTGACCGGGGCGACTTTGGGAAGATTGCCTTGGCGTCGCTGCTGGGGCTGTTCCTGACGCAAATCACCTTCCTGGAAGGCATCACGATGGCCAGCGCCATCGATGCGGCCATCCTGGGCACGCTGGGCCCCATCTTTACGATGATCTTCGCTTTCCTGTTCCTGAAGGAGCCCATCACGGGCATGAAAGCCGGGGGCGTGGCATTGAGTTTCGGAGGCATCCTCTATTTGATCCTGCACTCGGCCCACGCCGGCGGCGCGAGTGCCACCACCCCGGCCGGTATCGTCCTGCTGCTGCTCAACAGTCTCTGCTTCGCATTGTACCTGGCCCTGTTCCGTCCGCTCATCTCCAAATACAATGTGGTGACGTTCATGAAGTGGATGTTCCTCTTCTCGCTGCTGATGTGCCTGCCCTTCGCGGCCAGGGGACTGCTGACCACCGACTATGCGGCCATCACTCCGAAGGTGGGCCTGGAGATCGGCTATCTCGTTTTCTTTGCCACTTTCGTGGCCTATTTCCTGATTCCCTACGGACAGAAACGCATCCGCCCCACGCTGGTCAGCATGTACTCCTATTTCCAGCCCATCCTGGCCACCGCCCTGAGCATCATCCTGGGCGTTGATGCCCTCACCTGGCAAAAGATCCTGGCCACTGTCCTGGTCGTCAGCGGCGTGGTCCTTGTCAGCAAGAGCCGCGCTGCAGCCAGCCGGTAACTGACAGAAAAGCAGGGCCTACTTCACCGGCTCCATGTGCACGATGATGTGGGATTCGGGGCCGAAATGCTCATGGAAGCGGCGTTCCACTTCTGTGGCTTTTTCATGGGCTTCGGCGAGAGTCAGACGGCCGTCGAGGCGGATGTGGACTTCGGCGGCGATGCGGTTGCCGATCCGGCGGGTGCGGAGCTTGTGGGGGTCGCTCACGCCGTCCACGCTCTGGATGATCCCGAGCATTTCTTTTTCCGTCTTCTCGGGCAGGGACTGGTCGGTCAGTTCGCCGAAACTCGGGCCGAGCAGGCTCCAGGCCACCTTGACCAGCATCGCGCCCACGACGATCGAGGCCAGCGGGTCGAGGACCGTCCAGCGGTCGCCCAGCAGGATGGCGCCGCCGATGCCGATTGCTGCACCTATAGAAGATAATGCGTCGGAACGATGGTGCCAGGCATTGGCCCGGAGTGCCGGGGAATTCAGTTTCTCTCCCTTGATGCGCGTATATTGATAGAGGGCTTCCTTGACGGCGATGGAAATGAGCGCTGCCCAGAGGGCCAGCTTCCCGGGTGCCGGCAGGTCTTCGCCCTGGATCCAGGCCGCCAGTTTGGTGCCCCCGGAGACCACGATGCCGATGGCGGCTGCGGCCAGCGCCAGGCCGATGAAGAGCGTTGCCACCGTCTCGTATTTGCCATGGCCGTAGTCATGGTCTTCGTCTTCGGGACGGCCGCTGATGCGCACGAAGACCAGCACCACGATATCGGTTACGAAGTCGGAAACCGAGTGTACGGCATCCGAGATCATGGCGGCACTGTGCCCGGCTATGCCAGCCACGAATTTCAGGCACACCAGGAGCAGGTTGACCACACTGCCCGCCAGGGTTACGCGCGCGATTTCTTTTTCCCGATTCATTTTTCAAAGATACGCAAGAATTCCCGAAAAACACTATCTTTACGACTTCAAATCCTGAAGCCTTATGAGTATCGACCGCACCGATCTGGTGAGGAAAGCTTTCGTCAAGAAGGCGCCCGCCGTGGAAATCCCCGAGGAAAAAATCTCTGAATATTTCGCTGAGCGCGTGTTTGACCGCGCCAAAATGCGGAAGTACCTGGATCCGGAGACGCTGCAGGCGCTCTTCGAGTGTATCGACGAAGGAAAGCCCCTTGACCGGAAGACGGCCGACGGCGTGGCCCGCGGCATGAAAGAATGGGCGCTCGAACACCACGTGACCCATGTCACCCACTGGTTCCAGCCCCTGACCGAAGGCACTGCCGAGAAACACGACTCGTTCATCGACATGGACGGCCATGGCGGTGTCATCGAGTCTTTTGACGGAAAGGCCCTTGTCCAGCAGGAGCCAGACGCGTCGTCGTTCCCCAACGGCGGCATCCGCGCGACCTTCGAGGCCCGCGGCTATACCGCCTGGGACCCCATGTCCCCCGTCTTCATCCAATGGGACACGCTCTGCATCCCCACGGTGTTTATCGCCTACACGGGAGAAGCCCTCGACTACAAGACGCCGCTCAAACGCTCCATCAAGGCCATCAGCGACGCGGCCCTGCCCATCGTCCGGCTCTTTGACCCCGAGGCAAGCAAGGTGCAATGCAACCTGGGCTGGGAACAGGAATATTTTCTGGTCGACGAGGATCTGTATGCGGCAAGGCCCGACCTGATGATTACCGGCCGGACCCTGATGGGGCACATGTCGTCGAAGAGCCAGCAGCTTGACGACCATTATTTCGCCGCAATCCCCGCCCGCGTGGCGGCTTTCATGCGGGAGCTGGAAGTCGAAAGCCTCCGGCTGGGCATTCCCCTCAAGACCCGCCACAACGAAGTGGCGCCCAACCAGTTCGAGATGGCCCCCATCTTCGGCGAAGCCAACTTGTCGAACGACCAGAACCAGCTGGTGATGAACCTGATGCACGATGTTGCCCATCGTCACGGCTTCGTGGTTTTGTTGCACGAGAAGCCCTTCGACGGCATCAACGGCTCGGGCAAGCACTGCAACTGGTCGCTGGGTACCGATACGGGCCGCATGCTCATGGCACCGGGTCGCGATCCGGAAGGCAACCTGCTCTTCCTCACTTTCTTCGTCAACGTGCTGAAAGCCGTGCAGCGGCACAACTCCGTGCTCAAAGCCAGCATCGCCAGCGCTACCAACGCCCATCGCCTCGGCGGCAACGAGGCCCCGCCGGCCATCATCTCCGCCTTCCTGGGCCGGACCATGACCGCCGTGCTGCACAAGATTCTGGAAGTGCCCTCCGACACGCCGATCCAGATCGCCGGCAAAAAGGGCCGCAGCGTAGGCCTGATCGAGATTCCCGAGATATTCGTCGACAATACCGACCGCAACCGCACCTCGCCCTTCGCCTTTACCGGCAACCGCTTCGAGTTCCGCGCCGTCGGATCCAGCGCCAACTGCGCCGGCGCCCTGACGACACTCAATGCAGCCGTGGCCGAGCAGCTGCTCGATTTCAAGCAGGCCCTCGACAGGGAACTCGCCGCCGGCAAGACCCTGCAGGTGGCCGTGATGGACACCCTCAAGCCCATCATCGCATCGGTCATCGACGTGGTGTGTTTCGACGGCAACGGCTATTCCGCCGAATGGCAGCAGGAAGCCTTACGCCGCGGCCTCGACGTGGAGACCCGCGTGCCCGAGATGTTCAAGGCCTTCACCCGTCCCGACTCCGTGGCGATGTTCACCCGCACGGGCGTCTATACCGAAAAGGAACTCCTGGCGCGTAACGAAGTGAAATGGGATACTTATATTAAAAAGGTACAGATTGAAAGCCGCGTGATGGCGCGCATGGCAGTCAACCACATCATTCCTGCCGCGCTGGAGTATAAGACCCTTCTGCTCAAGGAGGTGGCGCTCCATCAGCAAGTGTTTGGAAATCAGGACGAATGCCGCACCGAACTGGACATGGTCCATCGAATCAGCGCCTATATCGAGGAGGTCAGCGACCGGGCCGAGGCCATGCGGCAAAACCGGAAGCGGGCCAATGCTATCGAAGCGGAATATGAGAAGGCGGTGGCCTACTATGGCATCGCCCAGGAAATCAATGCTCTCCGCAAGCCGATTGATAATCTGGAAGAGCTGGTAGACAACAAGTTATGGCCGCTTCCGAAGTACCGTGAACTCTTGTTCATCAGCTAGGCGGACAAGATGCCGGGTCCGGCCCGGCATGGTTGATGAAAAAAAATTTGTTTTTCTAAGTTATAATTCATTACTTTGTGGCGTAAACAAGCGTAACGACATGACTGCAATGTCCTTCCTGCTGGTCCTGGTCCTTATTATTTGCATCTGGTGATGCGAACGGGAAGCTTGTGAAGTTATAAATTGAAACCAACCCCTTTCCCGTTCGCATGGGAAAGGGGATTTTTTATGAATATACTTACAAAATGAAACATCCGCTCAGAAGCAGTATCACCTTTGAAGGTCGGCGCATGGCCGGCGCCCGTGCCCTGTGGCGCGCGGCCGGAATGCGTCCGGAGCAAGTCGGCAAGCCGGTCATCGCGATCGTCAATTCCTTCACCCAGTTCGTACCCGGACATACGCACCTGCACAAGGCCGGCCAGCTGGTCAAGGCCGAAATCGAAAAGTTGGGCTGCTATGCCGCCGAGTTCGATACCATCGCCGTGGACGACGGTATCGCCATGGGCCACGACGGCATGCTCTATTCGCTTCCTTCCCGCGAGATCATCGCTGACAGCGTAGAATATATGGTGCAGGCGCACAAGGCCGACGCCATGGTCTGCATCAGCAACTGCGACAAGATTACGCCGGGCATGCTGATGGCCGCCATGCGGCTGAACATCCCCGCGGTCTTCGTGTCGGGTGGCCCGATGGAGGCCGGTGTGATGGGAGACGCCCGTCTCGACCTGATCGACGCCATGGTCCAGTCGGCCGATGCCACGCTCGATGATGCGGCCGTGGCGTGCGTTGAGGCGGCTGCCTGCCCGGGCTGCGGCTGCTGCTCCGGAATGTTCACGGCCAATTCGATGAACTGCCTGACGGAGGCGATCGGCCTGGCCCTGCCGGGCAACGGCACCATCGTGGCTACGCATGCCAACCGGACGGAACTCTTCCGCCAGGCCGCGAGGCTGATTGTCCGCAATGCCCTCCGTTATTATGAAGAAGGTGATGAAAGCGTGCTGCCGCGCGCCATAGCCAGCCGTCCCGCCTTCCTCAACGCCATGGCGCTCGACATTGCCATGGGCGGCTCTACCAACACGGTGCTGCACCTGCTGGCCGTCGCACAGGAGGCCGGTGCGGATTTCACCCTTGAAGACATCGACCGCCTTTCCCGTCAGGTTCCCTGCCTGTGCAAGGTGGCCCCCAATACGAATCAGTATCATGTACAGGAGGTCAACCGCGCCGGCGGCGTGCTGGGCATCTTGCAGGAACTCGCCGCCGGTGACCTGGTCGATCTCTCGGCCGTCCGCGTGGACGGCATGACGCTGGGCGAGGCGATCCGTCGCTACGGACTTCGTTCCGAAGCTCCTTGCGCCGAAGCGCAGGAAATCTATCACAGCGCGCCCGCCAACCGCTTCAGCCTGGAGATGGGTTCCCAGTCGTGCCGCTACGAGACCCTCGACACCGACCGTGCCGAAGGTTGCATCCGCGACCTGGCCCATGCTTATACCAAAGACGGCGGCCTGGCGGTGCTGCGGGGCAATATAGCGCCGGACGGCTGCGTGGTGAAGACGGCGGGCGTGGATCCGTCGCTCTGGCATTTTTCCGGCCCGGCCCGTGTGTTTGATTCGCAGGAAGCAGCGTGCGAGGGCATCCTGGGCGGCCAGGTGAAGGCTGGCGAGGCTGTGGTGATCCTCTATGAAGGGCCCAAAGGCGGCCCCGGCATGCAGGAAATGCTTTATCCGACTTCCTATCTGAAATCCATGCACCTGGGCAAGGCCTGCGCGCTCCTGACGGACGGCCGTTTCAGCGGCGGCACGTCGGGCCTGAGCATCGGTCACATCTCGCCCGAGGCAGCAGCCGGCGGACCCGTGGCATTGCTCCGCGACGGTGATATCATCGAGATTGACATTCCGGCACGCTCCATCCGGGTGTGTCTCACCGACGCGCAGCTCGAAGCGCGCCGCGAAGAAGAAAAAGCACGCGGCGACCGGGCCTATACGGCACCGGCGCGGCAGCGCGAAGTATCCAGGAGCCTCCAGGCCTACGCCCGGATGGTGACATCGGCCGACAAGGGCGCCGTCAGGAATTTTTGAGCCATGGAACAGAAGATAACAGGGGCCGAGGCGTTCTGGCGTTCTCTCCTGGAAGAACAGGTGAAAGTGGTTTTCGGCTATCCTGGCGGACAGATCATGCCGGTGTATGACCACTATTGGAATTATCAGGCACAAATCCGCCATGTGCTGGTCCGGCATGAACAGGGGGCGATCCATGCGGCGCAGGGCTATGCCCGGGCCTCCGGAATTCCGGGCATGGTGCTCGTGACTTCGGGCCCCGGTGCCACCAACGTGGTGACGGGTGTGGCCGATGCGATGATCGACTCGACGCCGGTCGTGGTCGTGGCGGGGCAGGTTCCCTGCCAGTTGCTGGGCAAGGACGCCTTCCAGGAGATCGACCTGATCGGCATGGCGACCCCGATCACGAAGTGGAGCTACCAGATCCGCAGGGCCGAAGACGTGGCCTGGGCCGTATCGCGCGCCTTCTATATCGCCCGGACAGGCCGTCCCGGTCCCGTCGTGCTCGACTTTACCAAGGACGCACAGGCCGGACTGGTGGACTATGCACCGAAGCCCTGCCATTTCATCCGCAGCTATGTCCCCGATCCGCAGGTTTCGGAATCTCAGCTGGATGAAGCGGCGCGGATGATTGACGAGGCCCGGAAACCCTTCGTGGTCTACGGCCAGGGCATCCTGCTTTCCGGAGCCGAGAAAGAACTTGCGGCCTTTCTGGAGAAAGGTGCCATTCCGGCCGGCAGCACGCTGCTGGGACTGGGCGCGCTGGATTCCGGCAACCCGCACCTGAAAGGGATGCTGGGCATGCACGGCAATCTGGCCCCGAATGTCATGACGCAGCATTGCGACCTGCTGGTCGCCGTGGGCATGCGATTCGACGACCGTGTGACGGGAAAACTGGATACCTATGCGCGGCAGGCCCGCATCATCCATATCGATATCGATCCTTCCGAGATCGGGAAACTGGTTCCCGTGGACCTGGGCATCGTGGGTGACGCCCGCAAAGTGCTCGCAGGCTTGACTGAGCGCATCGCTCCGCGTACCACCCGCGAGTGGCAGATGGAACCGATCCTCTGCGACGCGGTGGAGAAACATAAGGTCATCGAGCCCGAAATCCAACCCGGCACGGGAGAAATCAATCCGGGCGAAGTGGTGGCCTGTGTGGCCGAGGCCGTGAAAGGCGAGGCCCTGATCGTTACGGACGTGGGACAGAACCAGATGCTGGCTGCCCGCTATTCGCGCTTCGTCCGGCCGCACAGTTTCATCTCCTCGGGCGGACTGGGAACGATGGGCTTCGGCCTGCCGGCCGCCATCGGCGCCAAGATCGCCGCGCCCGAACGGACCGTGGTCGTCTTCCTGGGCGACGGCGGCCTGCAGATGACCTTCCAGGAGCTGGGCACCATCATGCAAGAGGGGACGGATGTCAAGATCGTACTCCTCAACAACAACTGGCTGGGCAACGTGCGGATGTGGCAGCAACTTTTCTTTCAGGAGCGTTATTCCTGCACCCGCATGCTGAATCCCGAATTCACGGGCATCTCCCAGGCCTACGGCATCCCCAGCCTCCACGTGGAGACGCGGGAAGAACTGCCGTCCGCCATCCGGCAGATGTTCGCGCAGGAAGGCCCCTTCCTGCTGGATGTGCATGTCAGGGAAGAGAGCATGGTGTTCCCGATGATCCCGCCGGGAAGCAGCGTGGACGAAATCATGTTGAACAATGAAGACTGGTTCAATTATGGAGACTGAGAAATTGTTTGAAATCACGGCCTACACCGAAAATCAGGTGGGCCTTCTGAGCGCGATTGCCGGCATCTTTACCCGTCGCAGCCTCAATATCGAGAAACTGCTGGTGTACCCATCTCAGATAGCGGGTATCCACAAGTTCAAGATCATCACCCGTGCCGCCGAGGCACAGATCCAGACTGTCGTCCTTCAGATAGAGAAGAAGGTGGACGTCATCAAGTCGTACTATGAAGTCGACAACGAGCGCTCCTGCCGGGAGATCGATGACGTGCGACAATTCCTGCAGGAAAGAGAAATAGAAAGCAACAACATTTAAAAATACAATACTATGGCAAAAATGAATTTTGGCGGCGTGGAAGAGACCGTCGTGACCCGTGAGGAATTTACCCTTGACATGGCGCGCAAGGCGCTCAGTGGCAGAACTATCGCCTGCATCGGCTACGGCGTGCAGGGTCCGGGCCAGTCGCTCAACCTGAAAGACAACGGATTCAAGGTCATCGTGGGACAGCGTCCCGGCAAGACCTTCGACAAGGCCGTCCGCGACGGCTGGGTGCCCGGCGAGACCCTCTTTGGCATCGAAGAGGCCGTGGAAAAGGGAGACATCGTGCTCTGCCTGCTTTCCGACGCGGCCGTGATGTCGGTGTGGCCGCGCATCAAGCCGCTGCTCAAGCCCGGCAAGACCCTCTATTTCTCGCACGGCTTCGCCATCACCTGGAGCGACCGCACGGGCTGTGTCCCGCCGGCAGATATCGACGTGATCATGGTGGCCCCGAAGGGTTCCGGCGCGACGGTCCGCTCGCTTTTCCTCGAAGGCCGCGGCATCAACTCATCGTACGCCGTGTACCAGGACGTTTCAGGCCATGCCCTCCAGGATACCCTGGCCATCGGCATCGGCATCGGCTCGGGCTACCTCTTCGAAACCACTTTCCAGCGTGAGGCGGTTTCCGACCTGACAGGCGAACGCGGCTCGCTGATGGGTGCCATCCAGGGCCTGCTCAGTGCACAGTACGAAGTGCTCCGCGAGAATGGCCATACACCCTCCGAGGCCTTCAACGAAACCGTGGAAGAACTCACCCAGTCGCTTATGCCGCTGTTCGCGGCCAGGGGCATGGACTGGATGTATGCCAACTGCTCCACCACTGCCCAGCGCGGCGCACTCGACTGGAAAGGCCCGTTCCACGATGCCATCAAGCCCGTGATGCAGCAGCTCTACCAGCGGGTGAAAAACGGCACAGAAGCCCAGATAGCCATCGATGCCAACAGCAAGCCCGACTACCGCGAAGGCCTGGAGCGGGAACTCAAGGAACTCCGCGAGAGTGAGATGTGGCGCACCGCCGAGACCGTCCGCGCCCTCCGTCCTGAAAACAACAAATAAGCCTGCGGAATGGACAAGCGCGTTTATATTTTCGATACCACTCTCCGCGACGGGGAACAGGTGCCCGGCTGCCAGCTCAACACCGTGGAGAAGATCCAGGTGGCCAAGGCGCTGGAGGAACTCGGCGTCGACGTGATCGAAGCCGGATTCCCGGTCTCCAGCCCGGGCGATTTCAATTCCGTGGTGGAGATTTCCAAGGCAGTGACCTGGCCGACGATCTGCGGCCTGACCCGGGCCGTGGAGAAAGACATCGACGTGGCCGTGGAGGCGCTCCGCTACGCCAAGCACAAACGCATCCATACCGGTATCGGTACCTCCGACAGCCATATCCGCTACAAGTTCAACTCCAACCGCGAAGAGATCATCGAGCGGGCCGTCCGGGCCGTGAAATATGCCAAGAAATATGTCGAGGACGTGGAATTCTACGCCGAGGATGCCGGCCGCACCGAGAATGAATATCTCGCCCGAGTCGTCGAGGCCGTCGTGAAGGCCGGCGCCACGGTAGTCAACATTCCCGACACCACCGGCTATTGCCTGCCCGATGAGTACGGGGCCAAGATCCGCTACCTGATGGAGCACGTGGACGGCATCGACAAGGTGATCGTCTCCACCCACTGCCACAACGACCTGGGCATGGCTACGGCCAACTCGATGGCCGGCCTGATGGCCGGTGCCCGCCAGTGTGAAGTGACCATCAACGGCGTGGGTGAGCGTGCGGGCAACACCGCCCTCGAGGAGATCGCCATGATTCTCAAGAGCCACAAGGAGATCAACCTGGAAACCAACATCAACGCCAAGAAGATATACGGGCTCAGCCGCACGGTGTCGAGCCTGATGAACATGCCGGTGCAGGCCAACAAGGCCATCGTGGGCCGCAACGCATTCGCCCACTCGTCCGGCATCCACCAGGACGGCGTGATCAAGGACATGAGCACCTACGAGATCATCGATCCGAAAGATATCGGCCTCGACGGCAACGCCATCGTCCTGACGGCCCGCAGCGGCCATGCCGCCCTTCGCACTCGGCTCGAGGCGCTCGGCGTCAAACTCAGCGACGACAAGCTCGACAAGACCTACGAGGCTTTCCTCCGCCTGGCCGACAAGAAGAAGCAGATCGGCGACGAAGACCTCCTGGTGCTGGCCGGCATGGATCGTTCCGAAAACCACCACGTGAAGCTCGACTTCCTGCAGGTGACCAGCGGCGTGGGCGTCCGTCCCGTGGCGAGCATCGGCCTTGACATCGCAGGGGAGAAATTCGAGGCGGCCGCCGTCGGCAACGGTCCGGTGGACGCTGCCATCAATGCCCTCAAGACCATCATCAAGCGGCAGATGGTCATCAAGGAATTCACGATCCAGAGCATCACCAAGGGTTCCGACGACGTGGCGAAGGTCCATATGCAGGTGGAGCACGCCGGGCACTTGTACTACGGCTTCGGTGCCAGCACCGATATCGTGAGCGGTTCCGTGGAAGCCTATATTGACTGTATCAACAAATTCAAGCAAGAATGAACACCCTGTTCGACAAAATATGGGATGCACACGTCGTGCAGCACGTGGAAGACGGACCTGACCAGCTTTATGTCGACCGGCTCTACTGCCACGAGGTGACGAGCCCGCAGGCGTTCGACGGCCTTCGCGCACGGGGCATCCGTTGTTTCCGTCCGGAAAAGATCGTCTGCATGCCCGACCACAATACGCCTACGCACGACCAGGACATGCCTATCGAGGACCCGGTTTCCCGCAAGCAGGTCGAGACCCTGGCCGCCAATGCGGCGGAATTCGGCCTGACGCACTACGGAATGATGGATCCGCGCAACGGCATCATCCATGTCGTAGGTCCGGAACGGGGCCTTTCGCTGCCCGGCATGACCATCGTGTGCGGTGATTCCCACACGTCCACGCACGGAGCGGTCGGTGCCGTGGCTTTCGGCATCGGCACCAGCGAAGTCGAGATGGTGATGGCTTCCCAGTGCATTCTGCAACCGAAGCCACAGTCGATGCGCATCCGCATCGAGGGAAAGCTGGGACCGGGCGTCAAGGCCAAGGACATGGCGCTTTATCTCATGCAGCAGCTGACTACTTCCGGTGCCACAGGTTACTTCGTGGAATATGCCGGCAGCGCGGTCCGCAGCCTCTCGATGGAAGGACGCCTGACTTTGTGCAACCTCTCGATTGAGATGGGCGCAAGGGGAGGCTTCATCGCCCCCGATGAAGTGACATTCGCGTACCTGAAAGATAAGGAGTTCGCCCCGAAAGGGAAGGAATGGGAACGTGCGGTGGCCTGGTGGCGTACGTTACGCAGCGGCGACGACGCGGTCTTCGACCGGGAACTCGCATTCGATGCGGCGGACATCGCTCCGATGATCACCTATGGCACCAATCCCGGAATGGCCATGCCCATCGATGGAACCATCCCTGCCGATGCAGCGGAAAAGTCGCTGCAATACATGGGATTCCAGGCAGGGGAGAAGTTGCTCGGCAAGCCGGTGGACTATGTGTTTCTGGGCGCCTGCACCAACGGACGCATCGAAGATTTCCGGGCCTTCGCCTCCTTGGTCAAGGGCCGCCGGAAGGCGCCCGGCCTGGTCGCCTGGCTTGTGCCCGGCTCTTGGGAAGTGCAGCGGCGGATCGAATCCGAAGGACTCGACAAAATCCTTCATGAGGCGGGTTTTGCTATCCGGCAACCGGGTTGTTCGGCCTGCCTGGGCATGAACGACGACAAGGTTCCCGCCGGAAAGTACTGCCTGTCGACCAGCAACCGCAACTTTGAAGGCCGTCAGGGCCCCGGCGCCCGCACCCTCCTCGCCAGTCCCCTCACCGTCGCCGCCGCCGCCGTCACCGGCGTCATCACCGATCCCCGAACAATATGAAACAGAAATTCAACATCATAAAAAGCACCTGCGTTCCCCTTCCTCTGGAGAACGTCGACACCGACCAGATCATCCCGGCCCGCTTCCTGAAAGCGACCACACGCGATGAACGCTATTTCGGTGAAAACCTGTTCCGCGACTGGCGCTACCGCGCCGATGGTACACCCGATCCCGGATTCGTGCTCAACGATCCCCGCTACAGCGGCGAAATCCTGCTGGCCGGCCGCAACTTCGGCTCGGGCTCCAGCCGCGAGCATGCGGCCTGGGCGATTGCGGGTTATGGTTTCAAGGTGGTGATATCCAGCTTTTTCGCGGATATCCACAAAAACAACGAACTCAACAATTTTGTGCTGCCCGTCGTGGTGGACGAAGCCTTCCTCCAGGAACTCTTCAACACGGTGAAGGCCGATCCTTCGGCCCGGGTGCGGGTCGACGTGCCGAACCAGACCGTGACCAACCTGACGACGGACCACAGTGTCTGGTTCGAACTGAACGCCTACAAGAAATACTGTTTGATGAACGCCCTCGACGACATCGACTATCTGCTGGAGCAGCGGCCGAAGATCGAGGCGTACGAACGCGAGAACGCATGATCGAAGTGATGGATACCACTCTGAGGGACGGAGAGCAGACAGCCGGGGTCTCGTTCAATGCCGACGAGAAGCTGGCCATTGCGCGCCTGTTGCTGGAGGAGCTGAAGGTAAACCGCATCGAAGTGGGGTCGGCGCTCGTTTCCTCGGGCGAACAGGCCGCCTGTACCCGGATCTGCCAGTGGGCGTCCGGGGCGGGCCGTCTCGACCAGGTGGAGATCCTCGGTTTCGTGGACGGCGGCCGGTCCATCGCGTGGATAAGCAGTGTGGGCGGCCGGGTGATGAACCTGCTGGCCAAGGGATCTCTCCGCCATGTGGAAGGGCAGCTGGGCAAGACGCCCCGTGCCCACAGGGACGACATCCTGCGCGACATCGACCTGGCCGTGGCACAGGGAATGGCAGTCAATCTCTATCTGGAAGACTGGTCCGACGGCATGGCCGCATCGCCCGACTATGTCCATTTCATGATGGACGCCTTGAAAGATGCACCGTTGCGCCGGATCATGCTCCCCGACACGCTCGGCGTGCTGAACCCCGCCATGGCGGCGGAATACTGCCGCCAGATGGTGGAGCGCTACCCCGGCGTCCATTTCGACTTCCATGCCCACAACGATTACGGCATGGCGGCCGCCAACGCGCTGGAAGCGGTGAAGGCAGGGGTGCAGGGCCTGCATACCACGGTCAACGGCCTGGGCGAGCGGGCTGGCAACCTCCCCGTATCGAGCGCGGTAGGCCTGCTCAACGACCACCTGCATGTGGAGAATTCCCTCGACGAGGGCAAGCTGATGCATGTGTGCCGCTATGTGGAAACCATCTCCGGCGTGCGCATTCCCGCCAATCTGCCCCTGGTGGGCGAATTCGTGTTCACCCAGACCAGCGGCGTACACGCCGACGGCGACAAGAAGGGAGGCCTGTACCAGAACGCCCTGCTGCCCGAGCGTTTCGGCCGTCACCGCCATTACGCTCTGGGCAAGACCAGCGGCAAGGCCAACATCATGAAGAACCTGGAGACGCTGGGCATCACGCTCGACGCCGCGCAGATGAAGCTGGTCACCGAACGCGTGGTGGAGCTGGGCGACAAGAAAGAGTCCCTGAGTCCGGAGGACCTGCCGTTCATCATCGCCGACATCCTCAAGAGTGATTCCACGGCGGCCCGGGAACAGCGCATCCGCATCATCAATTACAGCCTGCAGCTGGCGCGGGGCATGCGCCCCGTGGCCAACATGCGCATCGACATCCAGGGCACGGAATACGAAGAGTCCTCGGCCGGCGACGGCCAGTACGACGCCTTCATGAAAGCCCTCTGGAAGATATACGACCGGCTGGGCCGGAAACATCCCCGGCTCACCGACTATGTGGTGAAAATACCGCCCGGCGGCAAGACCGACGCGCTGGTGGAGACAACCATTTCCTGGGATATGGACGGCCGTGCCTTCAAGACGCGCGGCATCGACTCCGACCAGACGGAAGCTGCCATCAAGGCAACAGTCAAGATGTTAAATATCATTGAAGTATGAAACTGAATATCGCAAAACTACCGGGTGACGGCATCGGCCCGGAAGTCGTGGAAGAGGCCGCAAAAGTTGTGGATGCCGTGTGCCGCCGGTTCGGGCATGAAGTATCCTGGCATTTCGCCTGGGCGGGTGCCTGCGCCATCGACCGTTTCGGCAACGCCTTCCCCGAAGAAACCTACCGGACCTGCCTGGAAGCGGATGCCGTCTTGTTCGGCGCCGTGGGCGATCCGAAATATGACAACGACCCGACCGCCAGGGTGCGCCCGGAACAGGGCCTGCTGGCCATGCGGAAGCAGCTCGGCCTGTATGCCAACCTGCGCCCCGTGGAAACCTTCAAGTCGCTGGTCCACAAATCCCCGCTGAAAGAAGAACTGGTGGACGGGGCCGATTTCCTTGTGCTCCGCGAATTGACGGGCGGCATGTATTTCGGCGAGAAGGGCCGCCTGGACGGCGGCGACACCGCCTACGACACCAATATCTACCACCGTTACGAGATCGAGCGTATCCTGAAGCAGGCGTTCACTTTTGCGATGCAGCGCAGAAAGCACCTGACCGTGGTGGACAAGGCCAATGTCCTCGAGTCGTCCCGCCTGTGGCGCCAGGTCGCCCAGGAGATGGCGCCGCAATATCCGGAGGTGACGACGGACTACATGTTCGTGGACAACGCCGCGATGAAACTCATCACCGGGCCGAAGTTCTTCGACGTCATCGTGACGGAGAACACCTTCGGCGATATCCTCACGGACGAGGCCAGCGTGGTGTCCGGGTCGATGGGCCTGCTGGCCTCCGCCTCCATCGGCGAGAAGACCGGGGTCTATGAACCCATCCACGGCTCGTGGCCGCAGGCGGCGGGCAAGGGCATCGCCAATCCCGTGGCCGCCATCCTCTCGGCGGCAATGATGTTTGAATATGCCTTCGGCCTGATGGCCGAGGGGAAAGCCATCCGGCAGGCCGTCGCCGATTCGCTGGCGGCGGGTGTCGTGACGGACGACCTGGCCGACGGGGGGAAGGCCTTCTCCACGTCGCAGGTCGGCGACTGGATTGCAGAAAGAATCGAAAGAAAATAAAAACCGATAGCTATGATTGACTGGAAAACTTTGGGCTTTGACGCCTATAGGACACGCACGGTTGTCGTGTCGCATTTCAAGGACGGAGCCTGGTCTCCCGCCCAAACCACGGAAACCTTCTCCTTCACGCTCGACCCCTTCGCACAGGTGCTGCACTATGCCATGTCCTGCTTCGAAGGCTTCAAGACCTTCCGGCAGAAGGACGGCCGCGTGGCCATGTTCCGGCCCGACCAGAACGCTGCCCGCATGGTCCGTTCGGCCAAGTACCTGGGCCTGCCCTGCCCGCCTGAGGAACTCTTCATCCAGATGAGTGAACTCTGCGTGAAGAACAACCTGGAATTCCTGCCGCCGTACGGCTACGGCGCTTCGATGTACATCCGGCCGCTGCTCTTCGCGGTACACCCCCAGATGCAGCTGGTGCCCTATCCCGAAGCCATCTTTGCAGTGATGTGCGCACCGGTGGGCTCCTACTACGGCGCCTATCTCAAGTCCTGCGCCGCCGTGATCCCGGGCGATCACGACCGGGCCGCGCCCAAGGGCTCCGGCAGCTACAAGCTCAGCAGCAATTACGCCACGACCTTCGTGCCATACCAGATCGCGCACAACCAGGGTTACACCGAGTTGCTCTACCTGAACTCCTCCACGCGGGAGTATGTCGATGAATTCGGTTCATCCAACTTCTTCGGCATCCGCGACAACACCTACATCACCCCGCTGTCCGACAGCGTGCTTCCCTCCGTGACCAACAAGACCCTCCGGCAGGTGGCCGAAGACCTGGGCATGAAGGTGGAGCAGCGTGCCGTCCCGTTCGAGGAACTTTCGAGCTTCGAGGAAGCGGCGGGCTGCGGCACGGCCGTGGTCATCACCCCGATCTCGCACATCGACGTGAAGCCGAAACTCGAGGAACCGACCATCACGCGTTCGTTCCGCTACGGGCCGGACGGCTCGGTCGGCCCCGTTTCGACGAAACTCTACAAGCACATCACGGGCATCCAGTTCGGCGAAGCCGAGGATACCCACGGATGGTGCCATTATATCGACTTATAAAGGTCGGTATTCGTCCCAGGCCTTGACCGGGAGGCCGGCCAGGGGCAGCGTGCAGAAAGCGCGGATGAATGCAGTGGCCAGGCGGCTGTCGGTGATCAACGGAACGTTGAAATCGATGGCCGCCCGCCTTATGCGGTAACCGGTGGTGAGTTCGCCGTGGGTGAAATTCTTGGGAATGTTGATCACCAGGTCGACTTGGTGCTGCCGGATCAGGTCCTCGGCCTGCGCGCCGTCGCAGGTGGGCACACCGTTCTCTTCGAGATAACGGCGGGTGCCTTCGGTGGCGTAGATGGTTAGCCCGTGCACATGCAGCATCTGGCAGGCGGGCAGCAGGTCGGCTTTCTGGATGGCGTTGCCCGACGAGATCAGCACGGCTTTCTCCGGAATCCGGTGCCCGACCGAGAGCATGGCCTTGAGCAGCGCTTCGTTGAAACTGTCCCCGATGCAGGCCACTTCGCCGGTCGAGGACATGTCCACGCCGAGGACGGGATCAGCCTGGTTGAGGCGGGAGAAGGAGAACTGCGAAGCCTTGACGCCCACGAAGGGAAGATCGAAGGCATCGATCTGGACGGCTGCCGGGCGAAGGCCGAGCATGGAGCGCGTAGCGATGTCTATAAAGTTGACTTTCAGAACTTTCGACACGAACGGGAAGCTGCGGGAAGCGCGAAGGTTGCATTCGATGACCTTGACGCCGTTGCCGTCGGCGAGGAACTGGATGTTGAAAGGGCCGGTGATGTGGAGTTCCGCCGCGATGGCGGCGGCGATGCGCCGGATGCGGGCGGCGGTCACGCCGTAAAGCTTCTGCGGCGGGAACTGGATGGTCGCGTCGCCCGAGTGTACGCCGGCATATTCGACGTGTTCCGAAATGGCATGGACGAGGATGCTGCCCTGGTCGGCCACGGCGTCGAATTCGAGCTCGTGGCAGCGTTGCATGAAGCTGCTGATGACGACAGGATGTTCTTCGGAGATTTCAACGGCCAGTTCCAGGAAGGTCTTGAGATCGGTGTCGCTGTAGCATACGTTCATGGCTGCCCCGGACAGGACATAGGATGGACGCACGAGGACGGGATAGCCCACTTCTGCGATGAAGGCGCTGATGTCTTCCATCGTGGTAAGTTCCTGCCAGCGTGGCTGTGCGATGCCCAGCCGGTCGACTACCTGCGAGAATTTGTTGCGGTCTTCCGCCCGGTCGATGTCGCCGGCGCTGGTGCCCAGGATAGGGATGCCCGCTTCCTGGAGCGGGAGGGCCAGATTGTTCGGAATCTGTCCGCCGACGCTCACGACCACGCCGAAAGGCTTTTCCACGGCGCAGATCTCGAGGACGGTCTCCAGGCTGAGTTCGTCGAAATACAGCCGGTCACAACTGTCATAGTCGGTGGAGACGGTTTCCGGATTGTAGTTGATCATGACGGCCTGCCATCCCAGCTTCCGCAGGGTATTTACGGCATTGACGCCGCACCAGTCGAATTCCACGCTGCTGCCGATGCGGTAGGCACCGGAGCCCAGGACGATGACCGTATGGAAACCATAGGCAGGCGAGATGTCGTTCTTGCAGCCGTTGTAAGTAAGGTACAGGTAGTTGGTACGGGCGGGAAACTCCGCGGCCAGGGTATCGATCTGCTTGATGCAGGGGTGCAACTGCAGCTCGCCGCGCCGTTGCCGCACCTGGTCTTCCGGGCAGTGGAACACCCGCCCGATCTGGATGTCGGAAAATCCCTGCCGCTTGGCTTTCAGGAAAAGATCGTATTCCACCGCTTCGAGCGACGGGCAGGCCTCCAGCGCCCGGTAGGTCGTCTCCAGGTTGTCAAGCTTGTCGAGAAACCATTTGTCGATATGGGTCAGTTCGTGGATGCGGTCGACGCTGTAGCCCGACTCGAAAGCGGCGGCGATGGCGAAGATACGGGTGTCAGTGGGGTGTTCCAGGGCCCAGTCGAGGTCTTCCACTTTGTAGGGCTTGTTGCAGACGAAGCCGTTTGCGCCCTGTCCGATCATCCGGAGCCCTTTCTGGATGGCTTCCTCGAAGGTCCGGCCGATGGCCATCACTTCGCCGACGCTCTTCATGCTCGATCCGATCTCGCGCGAGACGCCCTTGAACTTGGCCAGGTCCCAGCGCGGTATCTTGCACACCACATAGTCGAGGGCCGGCTCGAAGAAGGCGGGCGTGGTCTTGGTCACGGAGTTTTTCAGTTCGAAGAGCCCGTAGCCGAGTCCGAGCTTGGCTGCCACGAAGGCAAGCGGATAGCCCGTGGCCTTGGAGGCCAGGGCGGAAGAGCGGCTGAGCCGGGCGTTGACTTCAATCACGCGGTAGTCTTCGCCGTCCGGGCTGAAGGCATACTGCACGTTGCATTCGCCCACGATGCCGAGGTGCCGCACGATGTCGATGGCTTTTTTCCGCAGGAAATGGAATTCGTCGTTCGTCAGGGTCTGAGACGGGGCGACGACGATGCTCTCGCCGGTATGGATGCCCAGCGGGTCGAAATTCTCCATGTTGCAGACCGTGATGCAGTTGTCGTAGCAGTCACGGACCACTTCGTATTCGATCTCCTTCCAGCCCTTCAGGGATTTTTCGACCAGCACCTGGGGCGAGAAGGAAAAAGCTTTTCCGGCCACGGCATCGAGTTCCTGCTCGTTGTCGCAGAAGCCCGAACCCAGTCCGCCGAGCGCAAAGGCAGCCCGCACGATCACGGGATAGCCCACCTGTGCGGCAGCGGCGCGTGCTTCCTCCAGCGAGGCGGCGGCATGCGAGCGGATGGTCTTCACCCCGATTTCGTCGAGCCGGCGGACGAAGCGGTCGCGGTCTTCCGTGTCGATGATCGTCTGAACCGGCGTGCCGAGCACCTGCACGCCGTGCCGTTCCAGGAACCCGCTCCGGTGGAGTTCGATGCCGCAGTTGAGGGCGGTCTGGCCCCCGAATGAAAGAAGAATCCCCTGGGGCCGTTCCTTTTCAATCACTTTTTCGACGAAGTGCGGTGTCACAGGCAGCAGATAGAGCCGGTCGGCAATGCCCTCGGACGTCTGCACGGTGGCGATGTTGGGGTTGATGAGCACGGTCTCGATCCCTTCTTCCCGCAGGGCTTTCAGGGCTTGCGAACCGCTGTAGTCGAATTCGCCTGCCTGGCCGATCTTCAGGGCGCCGGAGCCCAGCAGGAGCACTTTCCGTATGGTTTTGTCAAACATGTCTTACAAATGGGCTGTGAATTCGTCGAAGAGGAATTCGGTGTCAACCGGTCCGCTGGAGGCTTCCGGATGAAATTGTGCGGAGAAGAAAGGCTTGGTCTTGTGCCGGATTCCCTCGTTGGTGCCGTCGTTCATGTTGACGAAGAGCGGTTCCCAGTCGGGACTGAGCGTGGCGGTGTCGACGGCGAATCCATGGTTCTGTGAGGTGATGAAACAGCGCTCGGTGCCGCACATGCGTACGGGCTGGTTGTGGCTCCGGTGGCCGTATTTGAGCTTGTAGGTGCTTGCGCCGGCAGCCCTGCTGAGGAGCTGGTTGCCCATGCAGATGCCGAAGATGGGCCGCCGGCCCGCGATGGCTTCCTGCAGGTGCGCAACGGTGGCGGCGCAGAGTTCCGGATTGCCCGGCCCGTTGGACACGAAGATGCCGTCGGCGTCCATGCGGTTGAAATCGCAGTCCCAGGGCACCCGGACCACTTCGATGCCCCGCTCTACGAGGCAGCGGATGATCTGGTGTTTCACGCCGCAGTCCACCAGCACCACCCGTTTCTTTCCCTTGCCGTAGCGGACGATGTCGCGGCAGCTGACAAGGGCGACCTGATTCTCCAGGTTCGGGTCGGCGATGGTCTTCGGGCAGGGTGCGCCTTCCGGTACGATGGCGCCCAGCTTCGCGCCTTCGTCGCGGAGCAGTTGCACCAGCGCGCGTGTGTCGATGCCGCAGATGCCGGGGACTTTCTGTTCTTTCAGCCAGGCGTCCAGGCTCTTGACGGCGTCCCAGTGGCTGTATTTTTCGCTGTAGTCGGAGATCACGAGCCCGCGCACGTGGATGCGTTCCGATTCGAAGCGTGTGCAGAGGCCCAGGTCGTCCCGTTCCATTTCCGGAATGCCGTAGTTGCCGACGAGCGGGAAGCTGACGCAGAGGATCTGCCCGCTGTAGGAGGGGTCGGTAAGACTCTCCGGGTAACCCACCATGGCGGTCGAGAACACGATCTCGCCCTGCGACGGGCCGTCGTGCCCGAAGCTCCAGCCGGAAAATTCCCGGCCGTCCTGTAGCAGCAGGGTGGCTTTCTTGCGCAACATATTCCTACCAGTCTGCGGCCTTTTTCATGACGGCGGCAATGGCTTCGGTGCAGAGCTGGCCGATGCTGCCCAGATGGGTATGTCCCAGGTCGGAGGCCTTCATGGCGGCAGGGGCGGGCCCATGGTAGTGGAAGCGGCCTTCGTTGACCTCGATGCCCACTTGCCGGTAGGCGTCACGGAACGGCGTTCCTTCGAGGGCGCGCCGGTTGACTTCTTCCACGGTGAAAAGGGTCTCGTACAGGGGATTTTCAAAAATGTGCGTGTTCACTTCGATGTGCTGCAGCATGTAGTCGGTCATCTGCAGGCAGTCGTGCATGCGTTCCAGCGCGGGGAAGAGGATGTCTTTCAGGAGCTGGAAGTCGCGGTGATAGCCGTGGGGCAGGTTGCTGGCCAGCAGGGCGATCTCGTTGGGGGTGCCCAGAGTCTGGTTGCAGCGGCCGCGGACGATCTCCCACACGTCGGGATTCTTCTTGTGGGGCATGATGCTGGAGCCCGTGGTGAGTTCGTCGGGGAAGTGGATGAAGCCGAAGTTCGGGCTCATGTACATGGCGCAGTCCGCGGCGAACTTGTTGAGGGTAAGGGCCAGGCTGCCGAGAGCCGAGGCGACGGCCAGTTCGCATTTGCCCCGGCCGAGCTGGGCGGCGATGCTGTTGTAGACAGGGGTGTCGAAGTCCAGCAGCTGGGTGGTAAGGGCGCGGTCGAGGGGGAAGGAGTTGCCGTAGCCGGCCGCCGATCCGAGAGGATTGCGGTTGACGATATGGTAGGCGGCTCCCAGCTGTTGCATGTCGTCGCAGAGGGCTTCCGCGTAGGCGCCGAACCAGAGGCCGAACGAAGAGGGCATGGCCAGCTGGCCGTGTGTATAGCCGGGCAGCAGGATTTCCTTGTGCTGTTCGCTCAGGGTCTGGAGGGTCTGGAAGAGGGTGAGGGTCTCTTCGCGGATCTGTTTCAGTTCGTCGCGCAGGAAGAGCTTGATGTCGACCAGCACCTGGTCGTTGCGGGAACGTCCGGCGTGGATTTTCTTGCCCAGTTCGCCGAGCTGGCGGGTAAGCAGCAGTTCGACCTGTGAGTGGATGTCCTCCACGTCGTCTTCGACTTTGAAGTCGCCGGCTTTTACGGTGGCGGCGATGCCGTCGAGACCCTGGAGCAGGGCGTTAAGTTCATCGGCCTTCAGCAGTCCGATGCTTTCGAGCATACGGATATGGGCCTTGGAGCCTTCGATGTCGCAGGCGGCCAGCCGCATATCGAGCTGCCGGTCGTTCCCGACGGTGAACCGGTCCACGGCCTCGGTGGCGGAAGTGCCTTTATTCCATAAAGTTGCCATTAGCCAACCAATGCATTGATAAATCTGATGTATTTGTCGATTGCGTCGTTGATTTCGCTGACGAGGATGTATTCGTCGGCGTGGTGGGAACGGGCAGAGTCGCCGGGGCCCATCTTGACGGCGTCGCAGCTGAGGATGGTCCAGTCGGAGGTGGTGGGCGACGAATACGTCTCGAGGTCAAGGGCTGCGATGGCTTTGCGCAGGGGGGACTTCATCGGCGTCGCCGACGCCCGGTTGCGGAGGCCGCGCGGGAGAATGCGGCTTTGGCAGAGCGTCTGCAGTTCATCGACGATTTCCTGCGGGGTATAGCATTCGTTCGGCCGGACGTCCACCACGAAACGGCAGCGGTCGGGAATCACGTTGTGCGCCGTTCCGGCACTGATCTGGGTGGCGTTGAGGCGTACCGGACCCATCTCGGGTGAAACTTTCGTAAAATGGTGGTTGCGCAGGCGGGCGATGTCGTCGAGCGCGATGTAGAGGGCGTTTACGCCCTCGCCGCGGGCGGCGTGACCGCTCACGCCGACGGCTTCGCAGTCAAGGACCACCAGACCCCGTTCGCTGGTAGCCGCCTTCATGCCGGTCGGCTCGCCCACGATGGCCCAGTCGGGCATGGGGAGCCAACCTTCCGAGCCGGGAGCCAGCGAGAAAGGCCCGTGCGGGCCGAACAGCCAGCTGATGCCGTCGGGACCGCCGCATTCCTCTTCACGTACCAGCATCAGCACGAGATTGCAAGGGAGCTTGTGCTGGCAGAAGTGGCGGAAAGTAGCCAGCATTGCGACGACACTGCCGCCGTCGTCGTTGGAACCGAGGCCCCAGACGATGTCGGGTGAAGTCCCCGGATCATACGGGTCGCGCGTGTAGCCTTTGGCCGGCGGTACAGTGTCGAGATGGGCGACCAGGGCCAGGGTCTTCTTGGCCGGGTCGGGGGTTGTGGCGGTGGCCACGATATTGCCTTGCGGCGTCGTATAGGGGAGGCCGTTCTGTTCGAGCCACCAGCCTACCCAGGCTGCGACAGCTTCTTCGTTGAACGATTCGGAAGGAGCGTGAACCAGTTTCCGCAGCAGGTCGATACAGTCGTTGTTATTCATCGAAAGGGAGTTCTTGAGGGTGATTGCCATAATATACACGAAGCGGATTCGACAGCAGCTTGATGAAGCCCTTGGCGTCTTCCGCAGTCCAGCCGCTCTGGGTTTCGCCGTATGCGCCCAGTTTCGATTTCACCAGGTCGCAGGGAGAGTCCACGCCCACGGTCGAGAACGTGCAGGGCCGCAGTTCCAGCGTCACTTTGCCGGAAACATTGCGCTGGCTGCTTTCGAGCATCGCCTCGATGTCGCGCATGACGGGTTCCAGATACTGGCTTTCGTGGAGGAACATGCCGTACCAGTTGCCTACCTGGTCTTTCCAGTACTGCTGCCATTTCGAGAGCGTGAATTTTTCCAGGTATTTGTGTGCGCCGATGATCAGCATCGGGGCGGCAGCCTCGAAGCCCACGCGTCCCTTGATGCCGATGATGGTGTCGCCTACATGGTTGTCGCGGCCGACGCCCCAGGCGGCGCCGACGGCCTCCACGGCCTGGATGGCCGCCACTTTGTCGTCGTAATGCTTGCCGTTCACGCTGCAGATCTCGCCTTTTTCAAAGCCGATCTCCAGCAGTTCCGTGCCGTCTTTTTCCACCTGTTTCAGGTAGGCGGCGTCGGGCAGGCCCTGTTTCGAGTCGAGGATCTCGCCGCCGCAGATCGAGGTGCCCCAGAGGCCTACGTTGTAGGAGTATTTCAGCTTGGCAAAGTCGGCGGGGAAACCGTGGGCGTTGAGGTAGTCCACTTCCTGCTGCCGCGAGAGATTGCCGTCGCGGGTCAGCGTGATGATTTCCACGCCGGGGCACATCACCTGGAACACCATGTCGAAGCGCACCTGGTCGTTGCCCGCGCCCGTGGAGCCGTGGGCGATCGCCCTGGCACCGGTCTGCTTCGCATACCGGGCCACGGCCATCGCCTGGAACAGGCGCTCCGACGATACGGAGATCGGGTAGGTCCCGTTGCGGAGCACGTTGCCGTAGATCATGTATTTCAGGCTCTTGGCGTAGTACTCCTGCGTGATGTCGATGACGGCGAAACGGGCCGCGCCCAGTTTATAGGCATTTTCTTCGTTGGTTTTCAGCTGTTCGGCACTGAAGCCGCCCGTGTTGGCGCAGACCGCATGCACTTCGTAGTCCATCTCGTTGGCCAGGTACGACACGGCGTAGGAGGTGTCAAGCCCGCCGCTGAAAGCCACCACGACTTTCTTCTTCTCCTTGGGCTGATGGATCTCCAGATGCTCTTTCGGATCGTACAGCAGGCCCGTGCAGATGCAGACGCGGTTTTTCTGTTCCTGCAGCACCTGGAAGTTGCGGCAGCCCTCGCATCCCTTCCAGAAATCCACGTCATCGGTCAGATCGTCGTAGGTCACGGGCCGGAAGCCGAACTCATAGTTCATCTTCATGACGGCCGCCGAGGTGGTCATCGAGAAGATCTTGGCATCCGGGAACAACTTCCGGGAAAGGAGGAAGGTCTGCTCCTTGATGCGCTTGGCGATGCCCAGCGAACGGAACTTTTCGGGGACGATGAGGCCGGAATTGGCCACGAAACTCTTGCCGCCCCACGACTCGATGTAGGAGAAACCGGCAAATTCCCCGTCGTCGGTCAGGGCGATCACGGCCTTGCCGGCGAGGATCTTGTCCCGGATGTAATCCGGGGTACGCTGGGCGATGCCGATCCTGGCGCCCAGGGAAGAGAGATAGAGCTCGTGGCACACGTTCTCTGCATAGGGAAGGTGGCGCTCGTCGGCCACCATGACATTCACGTTCATAGAGAGATATACTTACTGTTTCAATTTATTTCTTATACCCGGGATGAGCCCTTCCAGGAAAATCAGGAGGCCCGTGTGGTCGGTCCCTTCGCGCAGGATCAGCAGCAGCGTGTCGTCGCCGGCGATCGTGCCCATCAGGGCGGGATGTTCATGTTCGTCGACCAGCGCGCCGACCATGTTGGCGCAGCCCGGCAGGGTCCTGATCACGCCCATCTGGCCGGAGAAGCACAGGCTCACGATGCTTTCGCCCGCCCGGCTCTGTGCCAGGCTGGCCCGGGACGGCCGGACCGGTTCCTGAAGGACATAGCGGTACTGGCCGGCCGCGTCGTGCTGCTTGGAGATATGCAGCTTCCGCAGGTCGCGCGAAAGCGTTGCCTGCGTGGTATGCACGCCCCTGGCGGCCAGCAGGCCGATGAATTCCTCCTGGCTCCGGATCGTCTCGGTCCGGACCAGTTCCTTTATGATGTCGCTGCGATTATTCATCATTGGAGCTCTTGCTGGAATATTTATTCAAATTCGCTGCAAATATACGAATAATTATTCAATTTTGCAAATACAAATCCATTTTTCTCGCTTCCTCTTCCGTCATCCCGGGCTTGACCCGGGATCTCTTGCCACCGGCTAATCATTTTACCATTGAATCCAATTTTTTGTTATCTTTGTAAACTAAGTTGATTAAAAAAGTAGTGTTTTGAAAAAAAGTGAGACGGGAAGACGGGGAGAGGACCTGGCGCTGGACTGGCTGCTGGCGCACGGGTTTACGTTGCGCGACCGCAACTGGCGGGGCGGGCACAAGGAGCTGGACCTGGTGATGGAGAGCGCGGAACGGGTACATATCGTCGAGGTCAAGACCCTGACGCCGCCCCTGCTGCACGAACCCTTCGAGAAGGTGGATGCCGCCAAGCAGTCGCATCTGGCCGCTGCCGCCCGACAGTACATCGCGGAGCAGCATGTGCGCAAGGAAGTGCAGTTCGACGTGGTTTCGGTGGTGCTGGAAGGCGGTCAGGCTGCAATTGAGTATATCCCGGAAGCTTTTTATCCGATACGAAGCAAATATTAACAGATCCCATATATGAACCATAACCATTATTGTATCATCATGGCGGGCGGTGTCGGAAGCCGCTTCTGGCCGATGAGCCGCCAGTCCCGCCCGAAACAATTCATCGATATCCTGGGTATTGGAAAGACATTCCTGCAAATGACTTACGAGCGCTACGCGCAGATCGTGCCGGCCGAGAATATCCTGATCGTCACGGCGGAGCGCTATCGCAAGCTGGTCAAGGAGCAGCTGCCCGCCATGCCCGACGAAAATATCCTCCTCGAGCCCTACAAGCGCAATACCGCCCCCTGCGTGGCCTACGCTACCTATAAACTGTACAAGAAAAATCCGAAGGCTACCGTCATCGTGGCTCCGGCCGACCATCTGATCATCGGCGACGCCCAGTTCGGCGACACCATCCGTGCCGCACTTTCGGCCGCCGAAAGCAGCGACCGTCTCTACACCATCGGCATCGAGCCTACGCGTCCCGAAACCAACTATGGATACATCCAGATCAACAAAGCCTTCTCCGAGAAAGTCGGAGAACACGCTTCCTATCAGGTGAAGACCTTTACCGAAAAGCCGAATGCCGAACTGGCCCGGGTCTTTCTCGAGACCGGCGAGTTCTTCTGGAACTCCGGCATGTTCATCTGGAGCCTCCAGTCCATCAAGACCGAGCTGGAGCGCTGCCTGCCCGAGGTGACCACGCTCTTCCGCGGCGGTGAAGACATTTATTATACGAACGGCGAGGCCGCCTTCATCCGGCGCGTCTATGAGGACTGCCCGGCTATCTCCATCGACTACGGCGTGATGGAGAAGACGCAGAAGGCGTGGGTATTCCTGTCGGATTTCGGATGGACCGACCTCGGGACCTGGGATTCGGTGTACGAGCAGGTGTCCAAGGACAAGGACGGCAACGTGGTGAGCGCCCATGTGCGGATGATTGACGAAGTGGAGAATTCCGTGATCATGGAGACCGACTCCGAGAAGATGGTGGTGGCCCGTGGCTTCGAGCAGATGATGGTGATCGACATGCCCGACGTGCTGGTGGTCTGCCGCCGCGACGACAAGACTATCAAGGACATCGTCACCGACCTGACGATGAAAGACAAAATCGACCGTTATCTCTGATGCCATGAGGAAGACCCCTTTGACCATTGACGTCCAGTCTGAGATCGGGGCATTGAATGCGGTGCTTTTGCACACGCCCGGCGCTGAAGTCGAGAACATGACACCGCGTATGGCGCAGCGTGCGCTCTACAGCGATATCCTGAATCTTTCCATCGCCCGGAAAGAATACGAGCAGATCGAAGGTGTGCTGTCGAAAGTGGCGAAGGTCTATCAGGTCCGCGATTTGCTGGCCATGGTGCTCGACAAGAAGGAGGCGCGGCGCGATCTGGTCTCCCGCATCTGCATTGCCGAGCAGGCAGGCTCCTGTTTCGATACGTTGATGGACATGCCGACGCCGAAACTGGTGACGGCGCTCATCGAGGGCCTGCCGGCCCGGATCGACACGCTCACGGCGTTCCTGAGCGAAGATTACTATTCGCTGTTCCCGCTCTACAATTTCTATTTCACCCGCGACTCTTCGGTGACGATCGGCAACCATGCCCTGATTTGCCGGATGGCCAACCAGGTCCGCTCGCGCGAGGCCATGATCATGGATGCCATCTATCGTTGCAGCGGCGCCTTCGTTTGCGATACCATCGACCTGTCGAACATGGTTCCTGCCCGCGGCCGCCTGTTCATCGAGGGCGGCGACGTGCTCGTGGTGCGCGACGACATCCTGGTCATCGGCAACGGCATGCGTACCAGTGCGGCCGGCATCGATGCGCTGACGGCCCGTCTGTGCGATCTCTGTCCGCAGGGCGTCAAGCATATCATCGTTCAGCAGCTACCGTCCGAGCCTGAGTCTTTCATCCATCTTGACATGGTTTTCACGATGCTCGACCGCGACCAATGTATGGTTTTCGAGCCGCTCATCCTGCGCGACAGGTCTTACAAGACGGTTCACATCACCATCGAAGACGGCCGTGTCCACAGCATCCACGCGGTGGAGGGCATCCTGCCCGCGCTTCGCTGGCTCGGCCTGGACCTTGAATTCCTGAGCTGTGGTGGTTTGACGGACAGCTGGGTGCAGGAGCGCGAACAGTGGCACAGCGGCTCGAATCTCTTTGCCATCGCTCCCGGAAAGGTGCTTTGCTATGCCCGCAACGAAGCCACGCTTCACGAGCTCGACAAGCATGGTTATGCGGTGCTGAGCGCCCGCGAGGTGATGTCGGGCAAGAAGAAAGTGGATGATTATGCGAAGTGCTGCATTACCATCCAGGGATCGGAGTTGCCGCGCGGTGGCGGCGGTGCGCGATGCATGACGATGCCGCTTTCGCGAAAGGCGGTTGAATGGTAGCGGATAATCATTATCTTTGCGCTCATAATTTTTGAAGTGTCATGGCAATATCCAACGAGAAGATTGAACAGATGATGGCCTCCATCCAGGAGTTGAAGGCGGCCAAGGAACAGGAAATCGAAGAGCTGCGCGTGAAATGGCTCGGCCGCAAGGGCGAGATCACGCAGTTGTTCGACGAGTTCCGTACGGTGGACAAGGATCAGAAAAGAGAATTCGGCCAGCGGCTCAATGCGCTCAAGAATGCGGCGGCAGCCAAGATCGAAGAGTTGCGCAACACGCTCGAGGAGATGGCCGGTCCCGCCGCGTCTTCCTTCGATCTCACCAAGCCGGGCGACCTTGAGGAACTGGGTGCTCGCCACCCGATCTCGGTGACCCGCGAGGAGATCATCTCCATCTTCAGCAAGTTCGGATACAGTGTGGCGGAAGGCCCCGAGATCGAGGACGACTGGCACGTATTCAGCGCGCTGAACTTCCCGCCGGAGCATCCGGCCCGCGACATGCAGGACACCTTCTTTGTGCAGCCCGAGGGGGATAATCCCATCCTGCTTCGCACGCACACTTCGTCGGTGCAGGTCCGCACCATGGAGCGGATGCGTCCGCCCATCCGTGTCATCTGCCCCGGCCGCGTGTTCCGCAACGAGGCCATTTCCGCTCGTGCGCATTGCATCTTCCATCAGGTGGAAGGCCTTTACATCGACAAGAATGTCTCGTTTGCCGACATGAAGCAGGCCATTCTTCTCTTCGCGCAGGAAATGTTCGGCGCCGACACGCAGATCCGCATGCGGCCGTCGTATTTCCCCTTCACGGAGCCGAGCGCCGAAGTGGACGTGAGCTGCAATATCTGCAAAGGCAAGGGCTGTAACATCTGCAAGGGTACCGGCTGGCTTGAAATTCTCGGCTGCGGCATGGTCGACCCCAATGTCCTCGCTGCCTCCGGCATCGATCCGACCGTCTACAGCGGCTTCGCTTTCGGCATGGGCATCGAGCGCATCGCCATGCTCAAGTGGCAGGTCAAGGACCTCCGTAACTACTTCGAAAACGATATCCGCTTCCTCCGCCAGTTCGAAGCGGCGATCTGAGCTGGTTCTCATCCATCATGCCGGACTTTATCCGGCATCTTATCCGTCGCCATCCTCACCAGAGCCTGTATTTGAGGATGGCGGCTGTTTTTTTCGCCCTCCATCCTCACTGGAGGCCGCTGGTGAGGACGGAAAGCGTAAGATTCCGCAATATTGTTCCAAATTACCGCATTTTCACAAGTGGCGGGTAAAAGATTCTGGCGAACTTTGTATCAGATAAAGGCCCCGGGATATACTTTTTCTATTACTTCACTTTGCTATATTGCTCATCGTCGACAGGTTCAAGCCACTCGTTGCTGTTTCCGGGCTTGGCGTTGGCGTGGTAGGTCAGATGCTGCATCCAGCTGTCCGCGGCTGCACCATGCCAGTGCTTCACGCCTTCCGGAATGGTGATTGTAACGCCGGGCCTGAGTTCCACGGGCGCCTTGCCCCACTCCTGGTACCAGCCGCGGCCGCTCACGCACAGGAGAACCTGCTGGGCGCCATGATGGATGTGCCAGTTGTTGCGGCAGCCGGGCTCAAATGTCACGTTGCAAAGGCCGATGGCCGGATCCAGCATAGCCAGATAGCTCTGGCCGATGAAGTACTGGGCATAAGCGGTGTTCGGCTGTCCCAGTGGCCAGGCAGAGGGAGATGTAACGGGTACTTGTTCTCCGCTTGCGGCGGCGATGGCAGCCTCACAGCGTAAGGCTTCCATCTCCAGGCTGCGGCTACGGAGCGAAGTGACGATGCCGCGGAGCTGCTCTTCGGTAACGCCCATGTTTCGGGCGCCACGGACATGTGCGATCAGTTGCGGCATCACGCCCTCCAGTCCGCTCAGCGCACTGACGGTGACAAGCTCCCGGTCGGCGTGGGTGAGCAGGTCCCGGGCGAAGATGTCGCCGAAAAGATGCGCCTTGAGGTAATAGTCTTCGGCCGGGCAGAATGTGTAGTCGAAGGCCTGGCCTGTGAGACGGGTCTGCACTTCGGTTCCTTGTTTCAGGGCGTCGAAGCCGGCAGGAAGGGGCGAAGAATCTGCTCCTTCTTCTGCAATGCCATGCTCCTGCATGACCTTTTGCAGCGTTCCCAGCGCATTCAGGGAGCGCGGGAAACCCGTGTAGGCATAAAGCTGCGAGAGCGCCTCTTTGATCTGGTTGGCGGTGAGTCCCGCTTCAAAACCATCGGCGATGGCCAGGGACAACGAAGACTGGTCTCCCCGAGCTTCATGGCAGGCGATGGCCGTCATGGCTGCCGACTGTTGTGCATTGAATGAAAGTGTATGCATGTCTTTGTCATTATTGCTTTCCGCTCCGCATGATGAGAGAATGACCGCACACGCTGCCGCGGAAAGAATGGATTTACTGAGGTGTTTCATATCGCGGTAAATATGATACAAATATAGGGATAAATGACAGGATAATGCTAATGCTTTTTTCGGATTATAACGCCAAAATGTCGGAAAATCACTAACCTCGCAACAGGATGAAAAGCGGAACTCGCTGGAAGGAATCGGGGAAGGCGAGGTGGCGCTCCACCTGGCCCATATCCTCTGTCTGGAAGGTAGATGCGAGATCGACTATAATGATACTACCTTCACCATCCGGGAGAAAGACTGCACGATCATCCGGGCCACCCAGCTAGTCACGGCGGTCCGGCCTTCTGCTGATTTCCGGGTAGAGGTCATATATGTGGATCCGGTGTTCATCGAGAAGTCGACACCGAATAACAACTATGGGATGCGCGGCTCGCTATCCCTGGCGCAGAATCCGGTGATGCACCTGACCGATGAGGAATTCGAGCGGTGTCGGCGTGACTTTGAAGAAGTGGGCCGCCGCCGGCTGATGGGCTCAGCCCTTCTTGCGTTTTTCGAGGGATCTGAAGCAAATATTTGCAAATAAACTTACTTTTGCAAAATCATTAGTTAGTAATCTTTATGAGTAAGTATCAGCAAATCCATCTGGAAGACTATATTCAGAGCGGGGAGGGCGGTCAGGCCCTCACTTATACCAGGAAGGATGGCAGTGCTATGGCCAAGATGTTCCAATTCGGTCTGGGCCAGGAAACAGTAGAACGCGAATTTCGGATTTCCAGGGCCGTGTTTGAAGCCGGTTTTTCCTGTCCCGAACCCATCCGTCTGGTAACGGATGGAAAATGCTTCGGCGCGGAATACGAAGTGATTGCGAACAAACGTTCTTACACCCGCATCATTTCCGAGGAACCGGAACAGTTGGAGCCCCTTACCCTCAAATTTGCCCGACTGGGAAAAATACTGCATTCCACACCTGCCGATACCGATATGTTCCCCGACATGAGGGACGTCATCCGTCCCTGGATAGAGAAATCCACGTGTATCTCCGACCCGCTCCGTGCGCAGCTTCTGAGTACCCTGGACAGTATCCCTTCCCCCAAGACCTGCCTCCATGGAGACTTCCATATCGGCAATATCATCACCAATGGGGAAAAGGATTACTGGATAGACCTGGGAGATTTTTCCTATGGTGCTCCGGAATGGGACTTGTCCATGAATTTATACCTAGCATATTATGTACCTTCCGAGAACATGGACCAACTGTTCCATCTTGACAGCGAGACGTTCCGGAAGCACTGGAGCCTTTTGGTAAAGACGTATTACGGCATTCAGACATTGGAGGATCAGCGTGCCTGTGAGAAGAAACTGCTTAAGTTCACCGCTCTTAAATATGCCTTCAATGTCTGCAAACGCCGCAATGGTCAGGGAGAGCCCAGCCCGAGACTGGAAGACTTGGCCCGGGCATTCCTCAACGGGATGGCGCCCGGAGTTTTTTAGGCGCCTGCCCCCTCGGGGGGCTTCGGGTCGCTCCTTCGAGCCTCTTCTTTCAAAGCAAAACGGCAACCATGTAGGCTGCCGTTTGCTTTGAGCGGAAAACGAGACTCGAACCCCTTCTTGTAATGCGCTGATAATTAATAATTTAGAGAAAATCAAAAAGACAACAGGTGAAACATAGGTGAAACTTTCGTGGCTTTTCAGGACGTATAGGGAAAAGGACATAAAGAGACACAAGGCAAAGGAAAAGACGCCTTTTGATGACAGAAGAAACCTTAAGATTCCGCAATATTGTTCCAAATAACCGCATTTTTCATAAGTGTCGGGTAAATGATTCTG